>Ga0209542_10000890_pt1 | contig 70969 bp, 67 predicted proteins | sample RifCSPhighO2_01_FD_184028 | JGI IMG/M metagenome (GOLD analysis project Ga0209542, IMG submission 184028) | Soil microbial communities from Rifle, Colorado - Rifle CSP2_plank highO2_0.1 (SPAdes) (version 2) | ecosystem: Environmental > Terrestrial > Deep subsurface > Rock core/Sediment ...
GCAGCCAGGAGGAAGACTCCTGCGAGCGTCGCCCTCGCCTTGCGGCGGCCCAGAGCGAGGAGAGCTATTCCCGCGAGGAAGAGCGCTACGATTCCGAGAAGTGTCCGTACATCGGCTCCGGTCATCGGCAGGCTAGTAGAGGCACCGAGGACGATTTTTTTCGTTTCAGTCCTGTCCCGGTCTACCTCCACTTCCGGCACGGTGTATGAGCTCGTCTCCGGAAGCGCTACCGCTACCTGGGTGCCTACGAAGTTGTCAGAGTCCGAAGGGTCTTCAGCCAGTACAGGGTCATTCAAGGCCGAGGTGCCTTTGGCAAAAGCCAAGTCCTCGTAGAGTCCCTCATCCTGGGTATCGCTAATCTTCGCCTTGTAGGTAATAATTTTTGTTTCTCCCGCGGCCATATCCCCGAGATCCCAGATGCCAGGTGAAGCATAGGGTTTGATGAAAGGCGCTCCTTCCCCAGAACCCTCGACATATTCGAACCCTTCCGGCGGAAGATCAGTAAGCTCGACGTTATTCACGCTGTTATTGAGGACAGTTACCTCAAGCCTGAAAGTAACGATATCCCCGGGCAGTTGAGGTCCTTCCGAATTATTCGTCTTGAAGATCTGTGCTCCAGGTGTCTGATAGTTTCCGATAGAACACGTTTCTTCTGACCCTGATTCGATGGCAATCCCACCGAGTTGGACTGATTGGACAATAAACTCTTCATTATCAGTCAGGATCGGTCCGCCACACATAGCAGTCGTTTGCTGCCACCCATTCTGGTTTACTTCCCGGACAATGTACTGCCCTACCGGAAGACCCGTGAACGAGTAGTACCCATTTTCATCGGTTATTGTCGAAGGCTCATTAGCATCAAGGCTGCCATTGTTATCCAGGTCAAGATAGATAGTCCATCCTTGTAGACCGGTTTCCTGACACGTTTCTTGATCATCAATAGAGCGTTCGAGATCGCCATTGCCCTGCTTACCATCTCCATTGCAGTCATTGAACTTTATTCCCGTAATCGTTCCTGGATGGAAGTTGGCGAAGTCGTATTTCCCATCAAAGCCCGAATCAACGGTGAACCAGTGACAGGCTGACGTAGGCGCGGTTTGCGTCCAGTTTGACTGCTGGACTTCGCAGAGAGCATAGTCGCCAGCAGTGAGACCCGCGAAATCGTACAGCCCGCCGCCAGAAGTCACATCAGTCAGGACATCAGTGAGTTCATACACCTTCACGGTGAGGGAGCCGCTATTATTCGGCTTGTAGACATCATAGATGAAGGCGTTGTGCGAAGCGTCATCGCCGGCAAAGATCTTGCTATAGACATTACCTCCGTTACAACCTCCCCAATCGGTCGCCGCCCCGTCGATCTGGAGATCAAGGAGAGTTTCGCCGTAGGACTCGTAATTCTTCACAAAGGTATTCCAGAGGCTTCCTGCTCGCGAAGAGCATTCTGCATCGCCCGTAATGAAGTCTCCAGCGTCGAATGTTCCCTCTGCTGTGACAAGGTAGGATTTTCCTGAAGCAAAGGTTCCGAGGTCGACAGGAACATCACTTGCAGAGTCGACGCTCACCGACTTCACCAGTACGGATTTTCCGAGAACCATGGTCCAGCCATCAAGACCGGAGTCGCCTTCGGTATAGCCGTCGCCGTTAAGATCTTCGAACTTCTCCCCGGATACCTTTCCAAGATGGAAATTCCCGAAGTTGTTACCTCCGCTCGTCTGGCCAGGGCCAACGGTCACATCATGACAGTTGTAGATCTCATTTTGCGGGTATGTCTGTTGCCAATCAGTCTGCTGCTGTTCACACACGCGATACGTACCCGGAATGAGATCATCGAAGATATAGTCCCCGTTGGAATCAGTAGCAGTCGACACTTCCCCCGAATCGAGGACGCCACTATTATTGGTGTCGATAAAGATTGTCCAATCCGCAAGCTTCTGCTCACACGCATCGAGAACCTCCGTATCTTGCGCTACTAGGCCATCTATACTGCAGTCATACTGCCCATTTCCATTGAGATCATCCCATTTGAAGCCGGTAATCTCCCCGGTCTTGAGCGCATTCCACGCAACGCAGTAGTACGTCTGTCCGGCTTGCGGATTATTGATCCACTCCCAGTTGTCATAGTTCACAGTATCGCCAGTACAGTACATTTCGGCGCTGAAGTCGCTATTGCCATTGCTATATCCGAATGGGAGGTAGTCCGGCTGGAGCACTTCGCGCATCTCGATCCTTCCGCCAAGATTCACCGTACCGGGAATCACTGCCGTAGTCGTCCCGGCGACGGTCGGACCGAACGTGTTCCACTGGCCTCCTGCCGGCCCAGTAAAGGCATCGCCGGCATCGCCTGAATTGATCGGTCCCCATTCGAAATCCCAGTTATCCGTAAGAGCACAGTGCTGGAGACGTTCCGGATGCGCTCCGTCATTGAGCCAATTTGAAGCGGTATTCCCGTCAATCAGTTCCGTGTTTCCCCCGCCCCAATTCGGGAGATAACTCTCGTTATCACAGACGATCTTTGAAGCAACAACCGTGATCGGCTGGGTATTGGTGAAGGTGCAGGTTATGGTCTCGCCAGGCTGGAGAGAAATGTTATCTGCGCTTTCATGGTCATCATTGCTGCTCACGCAAGATACGTTCGTCTGATCCCATCCTTCAGGCAATGGGAGAGTCTCCGCTACAGAATAGGTTCCGGAGAGGAGGTTGAACGAAGAGGACTGACCGTCAGTAAGAGAGAAATCCTCTCCCCAACTCGGATCGAATGAGAAGCTTTGATCACTTTTGTCGGGATTTGTCTCTTTCTTCACGACGATCGTTCCCGAATCGCACTTGGCGTCGATCGCTTCAATGTCATAACCATCGGCATTCGAAGCATGCGGACCATAGGCAGTCGTATCGACAAGCTTCACATACTGGATCGACGGAAGTCCGGTCGAAGAGAAGTCGAGATACATCACGCCGTCATCGCCGGGTTCACTCGTCACGGATCCTACCGGAACAAAGGTAACGCCGTCAGAACTTACCGAGACATCAGCTTTCTCGAGCGGATAGCTATTGCGGCCGTTCATCGTCTCATGGAATGAGAGGTCTGCGCCAACGACGTCGATTACCGGATCAGTAAATTTGACTACGAGAGAACCTCCATTTCCAAGACTGAAGAATTTGCTATCCGGCACGCCTAAGGCGTATCCGGGAACAATTCTTGTCGGATCAGTGATCGAAGCGCCGCTCTTGAGAGTCCCCTGATCCACTGCCACCACCGAATTGGCATAGGTCGTATTGTCGCGGCAGACACCTGCGATTTCCGTTACTGTCGTTTCCTCGGTGTCGCTATTGTTCTCGGTGTTGGTATCGCCGTTCGTATTGGTCACTTCCGCGGTATTCTCAAGCGTACCGACTCCGAGAGCGATACCTTTGACGATAATCACCGCGGTCTCGTTCGGAGCGAGCGTTCCCAATTCGCACTGAATATCCTTGTCTATGACATCTTCTGCATCCGAACAGCTATCCCCTGCTCCTGGCGTCACGCTCATGAGCTGGAAGTTCACCGGAAGCGTATCCGTCACGACAACATCGGTCGCCGGGTTCACTCCGTTGTTCTTGGCAGTGAGGGTATAGGTGAGGATGTTTCCGCTTATAATCGGATCCTGATCATCGATCTTGGTAATCTCGACATCCGGCTCGACCGCCTTGTTCCAGGCGACGCAGTAATACGTTCCTCCTGGCTCGGTATTGATCCATTCCCAGTTGTCGTAGTTCAAGACATCGTCATTGCAGTAGAACTCCGCACTCACGTCATCAGAATTATCCGGATGCGCTTCATGGCTGAAAGGGATATAATTGTCCTTCCATACTTCGCGGAACCAGAGGAGGGATGTTGCCGGATTGATGATTTCCGTGCTGGTCGTCCCATTCACATCGGTCGGGCCGAAAGTATTCCAGTTCGCAATCGGATCAGCAGTATTGTTGTCGCCCGGGTTCCCTACCTTATCGAGGCTCCACTGGAATTTCCAGTTATTTTGGAAGCTACAGCTAGCATGATCACCAACCCAGTCTTCAGCAGTCGTTTCCGTGATGTTTTCTCCGCCATGTCCCCAGTTCGGGAGGTCGGCTTCATCAGTACAGACGATCTTGGTCGCATGGACATTGATCGGCCTCACGTAATTGATATGGCTCCAGTCGGGATAATTCCCCTCTCCGGCAACGAAGGTGAGACAGCCGTTCGGATAGTGCGGCGTGTACTGCGCCGGCACATTCACTTCGCAGAACTGGTAGGATCCGCTGTCGGCAAGCCACATTTCAGCCGGGCCTGATTCGCTGATGGTCACTGTACCGAGAACGGTACTCCCCTTCTTCACCTCTACATCGAAGCTCGCATTCGGATCGCTGAAGTCTTCTTGGAGCGACTTTCGCACATCTTTCCGGAGGATGAATGACTGGAGCGTGAAGTCATCCGTATCGGAGACATGCTGATCCTTGTAGGTACCGGTTGCTGTCGCCGTATTCGTGAGCTTGGTATTGTGGGCCCAGGTCGGCGTCGTCGAACACGTATAACTCCAAGTTTCAGTGAGGTCGAGGAGACTATTCGAGTTCGCGTCGCCCGAGACGTAGTTCACCGGCGAACACTTGTCGTCAGAGACGCTGACATCCGAGAGCGGCACATCACCGGTATTCGTCACGGCGTAGTTGTACGTGACCGGATCGCCGGCCGCTGCAAACTCGGAGCCTGTCTTCTCGACACTAATGGCCGGATTGCGAGGCACTTCTCGGTTCACGATCGTAAAGGTCTCGTCGGTAGAATCCACTTCCACACCGCCTTGGCCTCTGACATATTCCCAGCCGTCCTGCTGGACCTCACCTACAGAGTATTGGCCAAGCGGCACGTTTTCGAATGTCACACAGCCGTCCTCTCCGGTCGTCCCAGCGTATCCCTTATAGATACCGACAGGAATTGATCCAGAGTTGTCCGAATAGACATCATCGAGAATCTTGAAGTCGAACTGACCGGAATAGTTCGGGTAGCCGCGAACGTACTGATGTGCCGGATTGAAGTAGCTGTTCCAATCGGTTGCCACGCCATTCACCATCACGCCGAGCCAGCCGGTATGAGGCGACGGGAACGTGTTCACGTTTACCCACGGGACATACGGGCCTCCGTAGACGGCATCAGATGGATGGCGTTTCGAGTAATTCGCGTCGGTAAATTCCGCGCCTGGAGTACCTGGCCGGTACGTATAGGTTCCGTTCGCTTCGAGAATGTAATTGTCCTGGGGCAAGACGGAAGAGCTGTCAGTATTGCCATCCGGATCCACATTGACCGTTTCTACCGCTGCTCCCTTCAGGAACACGCTCCATCCTGGAAGTGGGTTCTCTTGTGCATCCATCTTGCAGACTTCTACCGTTGCCTTGGCTTCTTCGCAGCTGTAGACATCGAGCGTAAGGCTTCTATCGTTATCGGACATGCCGCTCTGATTCTGGTACAGCGTATTGAACCAATCGCTGTAGCGGTCCCCGATGACGAATTGTGCAGCATTAGATGGCGCGGTGAAAACTTCGCCATAAGTATGGCTTGAGTCATAATCCCCCCAGTTGATGACCCCGACTGTTCCTGTCCCGAAATCTCCAAGGAGGGCGTGTGCCGCGTAGTCATTGCCCGTACCCTGAATACCGTACTGGGAAGCAAGCGAAGACCAGTTATCGTTGCTCGTATAACCCGCATCAGAATGCCATTGTTCCCCTGTCGTAGGGCGGAAATCGGCGGATGCTTCGAAAAGATACGTCTCACCTGAAGTCAAAGGAATGCTGATGCCATCGGCATCTTTCGAATCGACCGAGTAGGTACCGACAAGCTTCTTCACAGGCTTTTCGACCGGACAGCTTTCCGGACCGTCATAAATCGGCTTCAGCGTACAACTTACCGTACAGAAGTTTTCTCCTGGTGTAGTACCAGCCGTACCGTCACAGGCTTCACTCGTCTGATTCATGACACCATCGCCGCAGTATGGGTCCTTCGTGTTCGTAAAGGTACAGGTGACATTTTCTCCTGGAGCAAGAGTAATTTCTTGAGTAGGATTCGATGTAGAATTGAGTGATTGGAGATTCGAAGAGGTACAAACAACTCCGGCAAGCGTCCAGCCTGGGGTAGCATTCTCTGTGACAGAGTATGCCCCCGGAAAAAGCGGCCCCGAGACTTTGGTATTAGAGAACGTTCCGTCCGCATCGTCATCGAGAGTAAAGTCTCCAAGTCCGCCTGTAAATGAGAAATCCTGCGCGTCATCAGGTTGAGCATCCTTGATAATGGTAATCGATCCTTTATTAACCAGATTACTGAAAGTACAAGTCGTCGTCTGGCCCTGTACTACCGTAGCGCTTGCCGTGAGATTAGATGTTTGGGTACAGCCGGTACCAGTCACCGTGTTCAGAGTGTATGTGTTGGGTCCTATCTCGGCAATCGTATGCGCTCCGGTCGTCACTTGCCCGAAATCCACTATCCCGCTCGCATCTGCCTGCACAGGAGTATTCTGATCAAGTTGGAAACTCCACTGCGTGAGATCAGACTGGTCATCTACCGTCTTAATCACCTGCAACCCACCGGTCGGCACGCAGTGATTGCGGAGAATAGCCTCCCCTGCAGCATCCCAGTTCTGGCCGTTAAAATGACCTCCATAGTAATCAAACGGCGGGATGATATCAGCACTGTGCTGCTGGCTATGGCCGCTCAATACGCCGTCATCATCGGTAGTAATTTCGTTGTATCCATTAGCAGCCGTGTCCGACGGCGTGGCATGACAGAAAGTTACCTGGGTATGTTGGATACTTACCTTGATCGTCTCGCTACAATCATTATTACTTCTGTCACTATCGTCTACTCTCCAATCAGGATCAACATAGCATTTTGTATGTACGCCATTCCGAGGATTCTTCAGGTCATTGGTAGTAGTCGGAGTCGTCTGCCACGTAATATCGAATGATCCGCCATCTTCGATGGTTACAGTACCTCCTGAAGCCTTACAGATAAGATTCTTTGTACCATCAATGGAACAGGCAATGTTGGCGGTTCCGGAAACATCATCGAAATTACCGACTGTTGGAGCACCGTATGTCGCGCCAGAACTTGGCAGGTTATCAGTAAGGATAACTTTCGTATCACTGAAAACTGCGTCTGCATTGCCGATATTCTCCACATGGATCTTCCAAGTGAATGCTTGGTTCAGATAAACATCCCCCGAATGACTCTTTGTTGCTTTCAGGTCCGGCTTTGACGGAAAAGTAGGAAACCAGAACGAAAAATGATCTTGATCGGAAACTTCAACCGCATCCTCAAGACTCTTCACGTCTTCCTTCGAGACCTCTTTAATATCTTCATTTTTAAGAGTTCCTTCCTTTATCTCGCTTGAAGACTTTTCAACATATACCACCTTGACATCATCTACTTCTTTATTCTTTGGCAACACGATATCATATTTAAAATCGCCGTTCTTCATGTCTGTAGTAATGTCGTAGGCGTATTTTGAAGCTACGGCCATGCCTTCTGGCAACTGGATTTCAGATGCATCAATCTCCTCTATCTTCAGCTTGTCGAGCTTGCTCTCGTCTGTCGGGAGGCAGGTGAAGGTGACTGACACGTCTTCGTTGCCCGGGAAGACATACTTCACTCCGAGTTTCACTTTTTCCTTCGTTTCAGACACTTTTCCGTCTTCGGAAGTGTCCCAATCCCCTTTTTCGCTGCTCTTTACCTCGTCATTGGAGCCTAGGCAAGCGGTTTCTGGGGTTTTCTCCTCTTCCGTCGCTTCTTCCGGAGCGATTTCTTCCGATACCGGAGCTTCTTCTGTCACTGCTTCTTCAGTAGGTGCTTCAGTAGATACTTCTTCAGCAACAGTCGTCTCTTCCGTTGGCGTCTCTGTCTTTTCCTCGACTGCCGGCTCTTCTTTCACTTCTTCCGTTACGGCATCCTTCGGCTCATCTGCCTGCGGCGCTGCCGGATCAACTTCCTGCGCCTGGACATTCCGGGAAAAAGAAAAGACTCCAAAGATTCCTGGAGTCCCTACCGGCTGCAACAGCATCGTCAAAACGACTGTCGCTGAAAATGTCTTATGCAAAAATGGAAACAAACCCCTCCTTATCACCCGTCGGAAAGATTTCATACGCAAGATCTCAAAAAATAAAAGTCAATTAGCTAATGGACACATTGATTCGCTTCAGAACAATCATACAGACGTGACGTATAGAGAGAAGCAGAAAACGGAAGAAATGACTTTTAGAGATGCTTTTGTAAAGCTTTTTATTTTTTCACGGTAATATAAAGAGACTTTCTCACCCGAATACCTTAAGCCTATTCCTGGGCCTTTCTCCTGTCAAGGAACTTTTTTCGTTTTGTCAAGAGCTCTCCAGGTACAAAAAAACGAGGCCAATGCCTCGTTTCCCCCTCTTAAAGCCTTAGATAAGCATTTTTTGGTTATATATGCCCGCCTTTGGCGTGGAGCGTATGCGAATGGAGCCCTTCTCCCGGGAAAAAGTGCTTGATTGGGGCCTGGATGCGGCTTGCCGCGCTCGCAATGCGGGCCAGCTGCTCCCCTGTCTTCCAGAGGAAGGCTACGGGAGCGACGATGAGCAAGAGTTCCAAGAGAAGGATAAACCCGATCCAAGCCATATCCAGCCGTCCCAGAGACGCCTGGGTAGCATTCGCTGACTGATTCGCGGGTGCTGCAGAGAAATTCGTATCCGAAACCATCACCGGTTCCGCCTTTTGAGGCGCGGCCGGCGCGGACATCTCGGTCTCCACTCCCTGCACCGCTACCGGAGTCTTCGCCGGCAGAGCAGCCGGAGTTTCCGCGGTGGCCGGTTTCTTGGCAACGATCGGCATAAGCGGCGTCCCGAAGAACTGCACGGTCACGATCACGTTCTTGCCGTCGATCTTCCCTTCGGCGACTGCGATGCCGATTTCCTGGTAGTGCGTGTTCAGAATATTCGCTTTGTGAGTCGCGCTCTTCATCCAGGCCTGGTGCTGCTCTTTGGCGCTGTCGAAGTTGATCGCCAGGTTCTCGCCGGCGAATTTGTATTCATAGCCCGTCTGCTTGATCCAGTGCCACGGGGCGACGCCCTTGGGCGAAGTGTGCGCGAAGTAGTCGTTCTTGATCATGTCTTCCGCCTTGGCTTTGGCTGCCCGGGTAAGCTTCTCGTTTTCCGTAAGCGCCGGGAGGCCGGCATCGGCCCGCGAGACGTTGGTAAGCGAAATCACCTTGGAGCTGGTCATGTCCCCGGCATGCGCGAACGAAACGATGGTAAAGGAAAACAACGCGAAAAGGAGCGCCGGACGGATGGCTCCATGATAGACGGTAGCTTCTTGTTTTGTGTGTTGTTCTTGATTTTTGGCCATAATCGGCACTTGGAAAGAAAAACAGAACGGGCGTTGTGCACCCGTTCTGCCATGTGTTTCGGCCTTTTCAAGCCTTTACCAATCTATTATAGCAGGTTTTTTGGCTTTTGTAAAGGGATTTTCAGTTCTTGATCTGGTTCGCATAGTAGCCCACGTCGGCTATCCACTTGTCGACGCTCTTCGCACTGTGGCCAGAGCAGGTCCAGCCGCATTTCCAGACGACAAGCTCTTCCGGCGTGTCGAAGCGATAGTCGCCTATGAGCGTGTCGAGGCGCTTGGATACCGTCTCGATGGCTTCCTGCTCGCTGCCGAAGCAGCCGTGCCCCATCGCCTTGCCGCGGCTCCCGGCTCCGCGGTAGCCCCAGTAGTTGTAGCAGTCTCGCCCGTTCTGGGTCGGGATGCGCTTGCCCCAGTTGCTTTCTTTCTTCGCGATGCCCACGAGGAACGCCGCGGTCGTCTTGTCCTGCTTCACGATGTACGGCATCATGCGTTCGATCGGATAGCCTGCGACCATCTTGCGCACGTCGTGTTCGAGACGCATCTCTTCTACCGACACCTGCGGCTCCGGCTTGGACAACTCTTCCACGCTCATGCTCGCAGCGAAAAGGAGTCCGGTCACCAGCATGCTCACGAAGAGGAAGGTCGTGTAGAAAGCATTCTGCGACAGCTCGAAATGGCTCGGCTCCGGAAGTTCGAGTATCATCCGATCGAGGTGCTTCTTGAGGTTTTGGACGCGCTCTTTGTATGTCATATTTTGCTTTAGATAAAGAAAAAGCGGGCACCAGAGAGGCACCCGCTTTCTTCATTTCTACATACAGTATAGCACGTTTTTGGCTTTATATCAACCCTTTGCCTACTTCAGTCCCAGGTCTCGCAAGAAAGACTTGCGGGCAGGACCCAGAAGCTCGCGGGCCTGGCCGGGCTGGAGCTTCCCCAGGTGAATGTTCATGATGCGCACCCGTACCAGCCGCGTGACATGGAGATCGGCCGCTTCGAGCATGCGGCGCACCTGATGCTTCTTGCCTTCCGTCAGAATGATCGAGAGGGTCGCAGGGTCGAGGATATCGACTTTCTTGGCAGAGAGCTTTTCGCCTTCGCTTAGGACGCCGCGCAAGAGGGTGTCGCGGACTCGGCCCGTCACCTTTCCATTCACGGAAACGATATACTCCTTCTCGTGCTCGAAACGCGGATGAAGCAGCCGCTCGGTGACGCGCCCGTCATTCGTGAGGATGATAAGGCCTTCGGAGTCCTTGTCGAGGCGGCCCAGAGGGGAAAGATCCGGATAGCCGGAAACGGCCTGGATGTCCTGTTCCCCCGCTTGCGGCGTATGGGTGATGATACCGCGAGGCTTGTAGTAGGCCACGTAGCGCAGTTCCTTGTTCTCGCGGAAGCGCGCCTCATGAATCTCGATGTTCTCATCGGCATGAGCGACGCGATCCCCCAGTTTAGCCACTTGGCCGTTCAGGTAGACGCGGCCCGACTCGATCATCTTGTCGACGTCACGACGGGTAGCGATGCCTCGGAGCGCCAGAAAGCGGTTCAGACGCATCGGAAAATCCTCCCGCTCGTTATTGGTCTTCGCGGGCTTGCCAGAGTAATGGCGCTTGTAATTGGGATTCTGGCTAATTTTTTTTGCGTGCGGCTTGGCGCTCTTCTTGGCACTTGGCGCAGCGGCAGCCCATCTTTTGGATGTACTCGCTCTTGAAGTAGTCTTTGCCATAATGGTAGGTTAGTTCTTCCCCTGGCTTAATGTTTCTCTTGGCGACGATGAAGATGCGTCCCCGGCGGTTGATGGCTTCGCAGTTCGGGCGGCAGCTGTGGTTCACGTAGCGCGCGGTGTTCCAGCGCGGGCTCCCGTCGATGTCGATCCTGGAGTTCACGTTGAAGATGTATTTGTTGTCGGCGTTTTCCTTGGTCGAGATGCGGCGGCCGATGTATTCGATGATGGTCTGGCCTTTCTTGAACGGGATTTCGGCGAAGAGGCCGAGACCTGCACTCGAACGGCGAACGCGGTAGGGCTTGTGCTTTGCTGGCATAGCAGGCAGTTTGATGAAGAAAAAATTGCCCCGCCTAGAGGGGCAATCGGCAAAAAGGAGTATAGCAGGATTCCTGGAAAAATCAAGGGTCAGCCGCTCAAGAAGAGGCTTTGCGCGTGCACTCGATCGCCCGCTCCATGGAGCGGTTCCGGTGGATGATCTCGTCATTCCGGATCGACTGGAAGAGTTCATACTCGCTCTTGGCATGGCGTCCGTAGAAATCCAGGAAGTCGATCATGACCGGCTTGTGCCGGAGCTCGTCTCCATACAGCTCCAGGAAGCGGCTGTACTGCTGGAAGGCATGGCTTTCGAACATATAGTTGAGCTCGAACGCGCGCCGGGGACTGAAGAGGTAGAGCAGAAAAGACGAAGTGAAGTAGAAGAACGAGAAGCCGAGCGGGACGAGCGTGTGAAAGAAAAAACTATTCTGGCCGTATTTCTTGGCAAGCTGGCTGAAGACCACCACGTGCATGGTCTCGTTGTCCTGGGCGGCGCTTCCGAAGCGCGCTGTCTTGGAGAGCTCGATAGCTTTCTTCTCGTCCGAGTAGAACATGGTGAGGAGCATATAGCTCACCAGTTCCCAGGATTGGTACGGGATGCGGGCGATCACTTCGACCGCTTTGAACTTCCCATAGGAGGGCTCTTTGCCATAAAACGTGTTCCCGAGGAAGACCAGGGACTTCCCGATCACTTTCGGGACAAAGCCGACCTGGAAAACCGCGCCGACTGCCGAGTATGCGGCAAATGTTTCTCCGTCATTCAACGATGCGACCAATTCTTCGTGGCGTCCGTATGGCATAGTGTTTTCTTTATGTGCGTTTATCCCCTTTTTTCCATTCTACTATCTCCCCCGCCTCGCGCTCGATCCAGCTCGCAGGCCGGAGCTTCCTCCGGTTCGCTTCCGGGACCAGCGCGTAGTGCGGCAGGTCGTCTAGGGCGAGCGCGATATCCCAGAGGTCTTCCTCGGCCGTCGCCCACGCCTCCCCGAAGCGCAAGAGGTCGAGCGGACGGGAATAGCTCTTGAGCGTCTTCTTGCCGTCCGTATTCAGGAAGTATTCATGAAAATAGGAAAGGGCGAGCTCTCGGAGCGTGCGGTAGATGGGGTCGCGGTACCGGAGCACGGCGTGATTGGTCTTGCTGATGGCTCCCCAGTAGCCGTTCTCCTTGAAAAGCGCAATGACATGGTCATCATCCCCGCGCGCGCTCGTGAGGTCCATGATGAGCGCCGACCGGCCCTGGAGGGAGAGTGCGGCGGCGGCGAGAAGCGCGCCTTCGAAGCAGTGTGCCTTCTCTTCGCGCAAGACCCGGCGCGGCGACATGTACGTGTCGCCCTGCTTCTCATGGTTCAGCGGGAGCTGGTCCAGGAAATCCTGGATCTTCTGGGGAGTAGAAAGACGCTTGAGCGCGCTTGATTCCGACTGGGTGAATCCGAACATGCTTCCAGTATCCTTCATTTTCCCCGGTCTGTGAACTGGGACGAGGGAAATTCGGACAAAAAAGAAAACGCCATCCTCAAAATAATATTGAGGATGGCGTTTGATGGTCTGCCCGGATATTCCTAGGCAACGACTGAAGCAAGTCTCTTGTTCCGACGCACGGATGCGCCCAGAACCATGAAGCCGCTAAGCATCATCGCCCAGCTGGCCGGCTCTGGAATCGCCGCCGTCGGACTGCTGATGAAGAAGTCAGCACGGCCGGTGGCGAGGGCCTTGTCGTTCACGGAGTCGAACAGATAATATTCACCCCAGAACTTGGTCGGGAAATCTTCCCATGAGGTGACATCGTCGAGAGCCGCTTGCTGCTGCGGAATGGTGCATCCCACACAATAGGCGGCATACGCGTTCCCGGAACCAACGCCGATGAGGCCGTCGACGAACTGGTTGTTCGCCCCTCCAGTGATGAAGGTATCGTCCGCGGTCCAGAGAATCCCGTCACTCCCTTTCAGAACGCCCTTGTAGCGATCATTGTAATTGTAGGAGCCCGGGAGATAGTAGAAAGCAAGCGTCTGGGTGGGGTCGTCGGAATTCGCTCCGAAACCGAGCTGCGAAATGGAGAATTGGTCCCCCATCCCATCGATCCGCAAGCCGAAATGGCCGCGCGTACCGAGTTCGTTCGCATAGGCCGCTCCGAACTCCGTGCCCGGATCAGCCTTGCCTTTGCGGGACGCGAATCCGGAAACGGTAATATCTCCCGGGGTGATGTTCGCATTGGCTTGGGCGAAGAACGGAGTGCCCGGCGTCCCATGCTCGAAATCACCCTGGAATGCCGCTTCAAGTGCATTGTCGCGCCACTGCTCCCATGACGGCGAGCCGTAAACGTTCGGCGCCAGCCAAGGCGCCACATCGATGGTAGGCGCTGCAAAGGCCGGTGCGGCCAGGGCAGAGGCCCCCAAAAGTGCAGCAATCGACAATCCGATCGCTTTGAAACTGGACTTCATGCTCTTTCTCCCTATTTGCAAAGAACCAACACAGACCTTTTAAGGTCTTGCTATACTCCCAGAAAAAGGCTCTTTTGTCAAGTCCTCTAGCGACTCCCCCGCCAATTCTGCCTAGTGGCCCATCATCATACCATCCTCGATCGGAGCCCCGTTCTCTCCGTAGCCCCAAGCCTGGTACCAGGCTTTCATCTCGGCTATTTCCTTGGTCTGGGCCGCGATGATCGCTTGGCTCAACTGCTTGATCTCGTCGTGCACAGAGCGGCTCGCAGTAAGTTCCGCCATCTCCACCGCGCCTTCGTGATGCGCAATCATCATCTCGATGAAAGCTTTGTCATAGGCATCGCCCGTCTTGCCCTTCAGAATTTCCGTCATGTCATCCATCGTCATGGCTCCCATGTCATGCTCGGCTTCGAGCTTGGCCTGGCGCTCTATCTCTCCCACGTTTTCCTGGGCCTGTGGCGCATTGAGGAACACGAGACTGGTCGCGATCGAGCCTAAAGCGAGACCGATAAGCACATAGAGGAGGACCGGCTTTTCCATATTTCCCATACTTTTCCTTACAAGGATTACCTCTCTAGTATACATGACCGGAAAAAGCCTCTTAATTTGCCAATGTGGCCTCTCGCAAGCGAAAATGCATGGATAGACCAAAAACCCCTATTATGATGTATAATAAGGGCGCGTAATTATTAGCTCAAAAGTATGAATGAGCCGCAAGTCGCAGAAATCGCATACTGCGTAAAGTGCAAGGAGAAGAGAGAGATGCAGGAACCCGAAGAGGTGGAGATGAAGAACGGGCGCCTGGCCAAGAAGGGTACGTGCGGCGTGTGCGGCACCAAGATGTTCAAGATCCTCGGGAAGAAGTAGTTCTTCCGGGAAGAAACTAAAAACACCCTCGCGAGGGTGTTTTTTCATGCTTTCCTCCCCTAATCGACGATCAGATGCCCCTGCATTTCCGCGTGCCCTACTCCGCAGTACGCGCCGCAGAGGAAATCGAACGTTCCTTTCCGGCTCGCTACGAACTCTACGACTGCCCCTTCGGGAGGGACATCGGCCTCTAACCCCAGGTCGGGGATGACAAGCGGGTGCCTGACATCGGCATTGTGGATCACGAGCCGCACCAGTTCCCCCTGCTTCGCGCGGATGGTCGATGGCTCCCAGGCCCACTGCCGCACTCCCATATGTATGGTACGTTCCGTCCTGCCGTTCTTTTCCTCCAGCGTGATAATGGGATAACTCATCGGCGAGGCTTCTTGTGGGGTCTCTTCGGGTTCTTGGCGCTCTTCCGGCTCCGGCTCTCGGGAAGAATCAGCCAGTGTGCTCTCTCGAGGAAGCTCTGCGGCGGTTTCTTCCGAAGATCGTTCCTCGCTGGGTGGAGCTTGCGAAAACTGCCAAGCCTGCCAAGCGACAAGCTCGAGTGCTCCAAGGAATATCAATCCGAAAACGATCCAGCGCCACATATGCGGACTATGAACCTTGGAAATCTATCTCGAAGGGATACATCCCCATGCTGCAGGTCCCTTGGAAGAGTCCGGCTTCCGGAACCCCGAGATCTACTTCCGTCACGCCGGTGGGCGGAAGATTCTTCGTAATGTTCTTTTCGGGAATCCGAAGCGACGAGGAACAGTCGAAAGTGCCGTTCGTGCTTACCTGGAGAACCGTAGGGATGCCCGCCTTGGCCGTGCTCTTGAGGGGAAAGTAGCCACCCTTGGCGGTAAGCCGGATGATCTGCTTGCCATCTACTATGCTCACGTTCGGAACATTCTCTTCAGTCAGTACTGCCGGAGCGGACGTGCGAGACGAGAGATACCAAAAGCCGCCGATAACCAGCGCGACGCTTATGATGAATCCTATGATTATTTTCATACCCCTTTTCTCTTTTAGAAATTGAATACCGGACGGATCACTCCTATCACCACCAGGCTATTGATGAGATTGAACAGTCCGAACATGATGACCACCAGTCCCGCCGTCTTGAAGAAGATCCCCGACTGGGCTTTCTCGTGGATGGCGAGCGAACTGAAGCTCAAAAGAGCGAGAACCGGCAGCGTTCCGAGAGCGAATGCCGTCATGAGCGTCGCGCCTGCCCAGAAGCTCCCTGTGGTCAGCGTGTAAAGCTGCATGGACTGGGTAAACCCGCAGGGAAGGAAGAAAGTCGCGACGCCGAGGAGAAAAGGAGTGAAACGATGATTGAAATTCTTCAAGCCGTGCATCCGGATTCCCAGAGAAGCCGGAAGCGCCAACTGCCAGCGCTTCAACCCGGGGAAAACATCAAGGAGATTGATACCGAGAATAAGCAGCACGATGCTCACGAGAAATCCGAGAATGAAAGTGCCGCCGGTACCCAGCTGGAAAACCGCGCCGAGACTCCCGATAGCCCCGCCGAGAAAAAAGAAAGCGACGAGACGTCCGCTATGGAAGAGCATCTGCGGACGCGTCTTTTCCCCTTCCTTGGCGAAGTTTGCCGAAACCGAGAGCACCAACCCGCCGACGACTGCCATACAGGTAGAAACTGAAGCGATGAGTCCTATGACGAAGGCTGTCCCGTAATTCACATCGGCTGTCGTGACCAGATTCACTACTCCCAGCCTCTGGAGCAGCACGAAAATACCCATAAGGAGCAGCGCCAGAGGCAGCGCGTAGCGGAAGTCGATCCACGCAATGCTCTTCTCCTCTTTTTCAAGCGAAAGCGTATAGCCATGCGGCCGGAGAGCGGCGGTAAATTCTTCCGCGAGCTCGGCTTCTGTCTTTCCCTCGAATGTTCCCGTAACCCTTACGGTTTGATCCTTGAGAGAAGTCTTGGCATACGCTACTCCTGGCAGTTCTTTGAGTTCGCTCTCGGTCAGAACGACGCAGGAGTTACAGTGCATACCGTGCACATGGAAAGTGTAGGTCTGCATAAGGTTACAGCTTTTTCGTCTTTAAGCGAAGCGAGTTCCCGACGACCGAGAAGCTCGAGAAGGCCATAGCAAGGCCCGCGAATACCGGCGAGAGAAGCCAGCCGAAAAGCGGATAGAAGAGGCCTGCAGCCAGCGGGATGCCCACGATATTGTATACGAAGGCCCAGAAAAGATTCTGCCGGATGCCGGTCATTGTCATTTTTGAGAGCCGGATAGCTTTGACGAGCTTGGAGATATCGCCGTGGAGGAGCGTGATGCCGGCCGTCTCGATGGCGACATCGGTACCGGTCCCCATGGCGATGCCGACATCCGCCTTCGCTAAAGCAGGCGCATCGTTCACGCCGTCCCCCGCCATCGCGACGATCCTGCCTTCTTTCTGGAGCGCCTCGATCTTCTTGAGCTTGTCTTCGGGGAGCACTTCGGCAACCACTTCATCTATCCCGACTTCTTTCGCGATCGCTTCCGCGGTATTCTGATCATCTCCCGAAAGCATGATGACTCGGATCCCCAGGCGATGCAGGGCTTCGATCGCCTCCCGAGCGCCTTCCTTGAGCGCATCAGCGACCAAGAAGCTTGCCAAGACTCGGTCTTCGGTCGCAAGGAATATCGGGGTTTTGCCTGCTTTCGTCTCAAGAATGATTCTTTCCTTATCGAATGCGAGGCCAAGCTCTTCGATCAGCTTCAGGTTGCCGGCAAAATACTTCTGGTCCGCGATTTCCCCTTCGACTCCCTTCCCCTTGATACTCTGAAAGTTCTTTACCTGGAGAAGTTCTCTTTTCTGTTTCTCTGCAGACTGCAGAATGGCATGAGCCACAGGATGCTCCGATGCTTTCTCGAGCGATGCCAGGAGAGAGAGAAGTTCCGCCTCGTCCTGATCCGAGTAATTTTGGATGGCGAGGAGCTCGGGCTTCCCCCGAGTAATCGTCCCCGTCTTATCGACGACCACCGTATCCGCCTTATGGAGTTTCTCCAAGGTCGCCGCATCCTTGATGAGGATACCCTCCCGTGCCCCCTTACCGACTCCGACGATGATAGCTGTCGGCGTGGCGAGCCCCAAAGCGCACGGACAGGCGATCACGAGGATCCCCACGAAAGAAGTGAGCGCGAGCGAGAGGGCCTGCGAAAAGCCGAGTGCGGGTATTCCGAAAAGAAGCCAGAGCCCGAGAGCCGCGAACGCCAGAACGAGCACTACCGGAACAAAAACCGCCGAGATCTTGTCCGCCAGAGCCTGGATGGGTGCTCGGCTTCCCTGGGCTTCGCGCACCATTTTCACGATTTGCGCCAGGAGCGTCTCGGCTCCGACTTTCGTAGCTCGGAAGGTGAAGCTGCCGGTCGTATTGAGCGTACCGGCGACGACCGTATCGCCCTCTTCCTTCGCAGCCGGCATCGGCTCTCCGGTCACCATGGATTCATCGACAAAAGAAGAGCCTTCGAGCACGCTTCCGTCGACCGGAATCTTCGCGCCGGGCTTCACCAAGACGGTATCTCCGGGCTTCACCTGTTCCAGAGGTATTTCCTCCTCTTTGCCATCACGGATCACGAGCGCTGTTTTTGCCTGGAGATTCAGGAGTTTCTCGATAGCGTCCCCAGTCCGAAGTTTCGCCCGCGCTTCCAAGTATTTCCCCAGAGCGATGAAGGTAATGACGATGATCGTCACATCGTAGTAAGTCGCCTCGACATTCAGATAGGGCGCGAGAGGCCCTTCGAAAGCTGCCAAGATGAAGCTATATACATACGCTACCGAAGTACCGATACCGATGAGCGTATCCATATTGGCCTGGCCATAGCGGAGAAAGCGGTAGAAGCCGAGGAGGTACGGCTTGCCGACGACAAAGAGCACATACGTCGCGAAAAGCGGAAGCAGGTGATGGAAAAATTCTTTGAGCGTGTGCGATGGCGCAGGCAGGACATCGAATGCCGCCAGAGTATCCCAGAGCATGACGAACGCGCTCCCCGCGGCGAGCGGAAGAGCCGAAAGCACTTTCCCGCGGAGATCGGAAATCTCTGCAAGTTTTTCTTCCTTGGACTGGCTGATACCGAGATGCGCCGCATGCTCATCGGAAGACATGTTCATCTCTTCAGCGGAAGGCAGCGAGAGGGAATAGCCGAGCGGCTTGATCTGCTCCGACAGATGGTGCGGATCCGTCTTCGTCTTATCGAAGGTCACTTTCGCCGTTTCCGTCCCATAGTTCACCTCTGCGGACTCGACTCCTGCGAGCTTTTTAAAGGATTTCTCGATGATGCTCGCGCAGGAAGCGCAGTGCATTCCCCTGATCCTATAGGTCCGTGTATCCATATCCATATATCATTCAATATGATCAAGAACCATTCGCAGCTTATTCTCAACTTCACGCGCTACCTTTTGAAGCGCCGGATTATCCAGCATATTCATTGCGGCCGTAGGCAGGATGGTAGAAACGAAAAACTCTGAATTTTCCTCATAGACAATAATATTACAGGGCAAAAAAAGGCCAATTTCCTTTTCTGCTTGTAATGCTTGGTAAGCGAGAGGCGGATTGCACGCACCTAAAATGATATACTGCCCATACTCTACTCCAAGCTTCTGGCTAAGTGTCGCCTGGACATCTACTACCGTTAAAATGCCGAAACCCTGCTCTTTAAGCGCCTCTTTCGTTTCTTCCACGACCTCACTAAAATCGGACGCAGCTACTTTTTTCCTAAGAGAGTATTGCATGATCTTGTTTCTAAAAATATTTAGCGTTTACGCGCCATCCTCACGCTCTAGCGTTGCATCATACCGGCATCGTTGCCCGCCGTATAACCCCAGTCTTTCATCCACTGTCGCATTTCATTTATTTCTTTTGTCTGGGCAGAAATGATATCTTCAGCCAGTTTTTTCATTTCAGGACGATTTGTGCCAACGAGCAACATATTGGCCATCATTACTGCCATCTGGTGATGCGGTATCATCTCTTCTATAAAAGATTCGTCGAAATTAGAAGCGTTTCTTAATGTCTCCACATCACTCTCATTGCCCATCATCCCCATACGCATCCTGCTACTACCCATCACCGAACTATCTTTTGGAACTTCAGCACCAAACCAATTCTTATACCACTCCTGCATCTGTTCTATCTCAACGCTTTGTGTTCGTTTAATATCATTAGCGAGGTTCTTAATCTCTTGATGCTGTGCTTTTTCCAGAGCGCTATCAGCCATAACAATAGCGTCCTCATGATGCGGAATCATTTGTTCTATAAAATGGCGGTCGCTATTCTCCATCATTGTCTTTGAATTTTGCAGTCCCGACGACGGCCACATGCCAATCATATTCATCATTCCTCGCATATCGTTATTCACTGCGTATCCTGCCGTAAAGCCGGTGATCACTACGCCCAACAGGAGGCCGATAACTCCGTAGGCTATCGCATCTTTATTCATAAAAGTTCGTATAAATATAATTACTTGCGCTTAAGCCGGTAAACCTTGAGGATCTCTTCTTTGGCCTTGCTTTCCTTGCCCCCCTTGATCTGTTTGATGACACAGGTGTTCAAATGGCTCTCCATAAGAGCATCCTCTATCGCCGTGAGCGCCTGCTTCACCGCCGAAGTCTGCGTGATGACATCGATGCAGTACGCGTCTTTGGCAATCATCTCCTGGAGCCCGCGCACTTGGCCCTCGATAATCTTGAGGCGCCGAGAAAGCTTCTGTTTGGATTGATGCATAGATTTTCCTTAGAAATATTTCCAATCTATACCCCCCTGGGGGTATTGTCAAGAAACAGAAAACCCACCGAAACGAATTTCTCGTCGGTGGGTTAGGTTAGATGATAGAAGAGAAAAGTCATAGGTTCTCCTGTTTCTCATGCCGGCGACCGGAGCGTATTCCAATTGAAATTCCACGGGTCGCTCTTTCTGTCCGGCGCGATCTTGTTATGCCCCAAGACATACCTGATGGGATATTGGCCCTTCAGCCTGCTTATGAGGTAACGGGCGGCAGCGTATTGGGCCGGCGTATAGCTGTCATCCTTCTTGTTCATGATCTCGATGCCGAGTGAGAACCGGTTGACGTTGGTCCGTCCGTCCGGCATCCTGCTCGCCCCGGCATGGTAGCTCACGTTCTTCTCGGGAACCAGGCGATAGATAGCGCCCGCTCGATCGATCAGGTAATGTGCGCTCACGCCGTACCGCTCATATCCCCGGACAACTCCTCGGACCGAGTACGGATCCTTACCGACAGGATCGTACGAGGAATGGAGGATGATCGTATCGATCTCCCTCTTCCCCGAAACAGCGAACCCGGCGGTCATCGGCCGATCGACCATGGGAAATGCGGCGGACGGCGGCGGATCCGTCGTCTGAATGAAAGCCTGATGCCGTGCATCATTGAGCGGCGTGCTTGCGGCTCCGAGAGCCAAGACAGCAAGAAGTATTTTCATAACGGTTTCTCCTTTCTCTCTTTGAAATTGTGAACGAACTTTGCTCAAGGCAAAAGTAACTTCTTTGAAATCTTTCGTCAACTTCGCTTATTATCAAAAAACGCCTCCGCGAGGCGCTTTCCCATATATTTTTGCAGCGGAGTCTTATCAAGCGCAGATATACACGATTTCGCGCTTGCTGGGACCGGCGAATTCCAAAAGAACGACTCGCTGAAAATCCCCAAGCATGAGTTTCTTGTTCTTTACCGGAATCGCAAGAGTTGAACCAACGAAAGATGCCAGAATATCTGCCGGGAGATAGGTCGCGACATGGTCGTGCCCGTTTTGGGACGCTTTCACATGCAGGTGATGAGGCACCATCGCTTCTATCATCCCTATGAGGTCCAGTTCCCTCTTCGGATCGATAGGAACAATGGTAAGCGCAGCAGTCGTATGGCGTATGAAAAGATGGCACATCTCCCCTTTTACAGGGTGATGCCCGATTATTTCGTTCACCTTGTCCGTCAGATCGACGACCTGGCGCTCTTGTTCTGTCTCGACGGTAAATATTTCCATAAAGAGGGAATTATTCGCTTTTCAAAAGTTTCATGTTTTCTTGAGCGTATCCTCCTTCAAGAGATCGATCACTTCTTCGTCGGAAACCTGGGGGAAATCATCATAGTACGCTCCGACCGCCCCGAGATAGTGCCGGGTATCCTCAAGAATCACTATCGAGTCCACCTCTTCGCGTAACGCCAGTTCCGCATCGTACGGAGCCGCCGGAACCGCTACGACGAGTTTCTTGGGATGCTCTTTCCGGATCGCCAGGAGCGCTCCCCGCATAGTGAGACCGGTCGCGATGCCGTCATCCACCACTATGACTGTCTTCCCGCCGAGTTCGCGCCGCTTCTCTTTGCCCCTGTAGGCAGCGATACGCCGCTCCGCTTCCTTTCTTTGCCGTTCGATCTCTTCTTTGAGCCAATCCTGATCGACCGCCCGGGCCTCCGCTTCGTTGCATATGGATATGCCTTTCTCGTCCGTGACGCAGATCGCGTACTCGGGGTTCTGTGGGTGCCCTATCTTGCGCACGACCGCGATGTCGAGCGGGAGATGGAGCGCGCGGGCCACTTCAGCGCCAGTGACGACTCCGCCTCGCGGAAGCGCTATGATCACGGCGTCCGTGCCGCGATACTCCGCAAGCTTTTTCGCGAGGAGCTTCCCCGCTTCTTGTCTGTCAGCGAATACCCCCATGGCGATTTTCTTATTGCTTCTTCGCTATCTGCTGCCAGAGCCACACTCCGACCAGCACCAGGTCGATAAAGAGAGCGAGCCAGGTCAGAAGACCGAGTCCTCCCCCGAAAAAACTGTATCCGTACATCATATGTGGGTTATTTAGCTGATTACGTCTCTCTTCCTACTCTTTTTCAGCTTTCTTTTTCTTCCGCTTGGAAAGCATCATGGCGTTCTTCGCCTTCCCATCAAGCCGCGGAGGGCGGGTCAGGTGGAAATGCTCCTGCATTTCCTTCTCTTTGTCTACGATCCGGGTAGATTTTTTCTTCATATGTTCCTATAAGAAATGATAAAAATTCTTGCTCCATCTCTATTATACTCCTCGCTGTCAAATGCCTGTCTCCGGTACACTCGCAGGATCAGCCAGCCGTTGTGTGCGGAACTTACTGGATCAGGCTCTCCGGTAAATCTTGGAGAGGAGCGGCGCGGAGAAAGAAGTTCTCCACGATCGCATCGAAGGGAGAGTATTCTAAGACAAAAGCCAGCAGGAGGCTTGCAAGGATGAAAAGGGGGATTATCACAAGCAAGGTATGCCGATAGCCGTTCCGCGTATGCCGAAAAGCGTAGCTCCCCAGAAGGATGAAGACGAGGACGAAAAAGAGCCAGACCAGCGGCGCGGAGAGAAAGAAAATAGCGGCCCAGCCAAGATCATTTCGGCCCAGCAGGTTCCACCGCAGTTCGAAAGCGATATGGAAGGCGATGGCTGTACATACGCCGGCCAGAACAAGCATGCTGCCCACTCCCGCCCACCATCCGAACTGAATCGACCGGAAAAGCCAGCTTGGCAGAGGTGCGAGGCGTTCTTGGCGGATCCGGTCCAAGGTCTTTTCGGCGAAGGGAGTCATATATATGTATTACGCGGATATCTGCTGAATGTTTTCAAAAAGAAGTTTTCTCCCGCGGCGGATGAGAGTCGCTACCGTCCCCTTCGGCTTCTGGAGGATGTCAGTTATTTCATCATAGTCTTTTTCCTCGAGGAAACGCAAAACCAGCACCTCTCGGTACTTCAAGGGAAGGGCGTAGATAGCTGTCTGAAGCTTTTCAAAAGCTTCTTGCTTGAGGAATTCGGCTTCAAGGTCAGTCTGGTCGGCAAGCAGGTGGGCCACCTCTTCCACCGGGAGCGCCTTCATAAAAGGGCGCGCCTGTTCGTGCCGCAATGCATCGATGGTCTGGTTGTAGGCGATGCGGTAGATCCAGCTTGAAAACTTGAGACCAGGATCGTAGCTGTTCAGGTAGCGATAGGTCTTGATAAATGTTTCCTGAAGGATGTCTTCCGCCTCATTCGTTCCCCATCCCGTGAGCCGCATGATGAAGCGCAGAAGAGGCTCCGCATAGCGGTCCATGAGCAGCCCGAACATCTCCGGGTCATCTTTTGCCCGAGCTATCAATTCCTGATCGGTAAGATCTTCGAGGGAAGAAGGCATAGTCTGGTGCTTTAAATAAAGCTTTTTTTGTCAGTTTTGAAAACTTTTTCTCTGCTTTCTCGTACTACTCAACAGAGAATAATACCTGCTATCACTCTAACACTATGAATAACAAATGGAAATTTCGCTTTTGGTTCCTGGGTTTTGCCGTTTTGGCTTTCCTCGGCTCCTTTTCCGCGGTCGTCGCCGTAGAACAGGCAAAAAATGGCCAGAAGATAGCGTGGAATGACAATTCACTGCCTTCGATCGTTGATCTGCCGCCTGCCGATCAAGTTGCTCCTGATATTTTGCCAACGCCTCCTGCTGAAACACCAGCCCCGGCTCCGGAACCTGCTCCTGTTACGCCTAAACCGATCGCCGCTCCCGCTACCGTGGCACCGCAGCCGGCCAAGGTTGCTGCTCCTGCACCGGCAGTAAAGAAGCCGAAGAGTTCCCGCAAGACCAAATCTTCCTAAATCAGGTCCGGTAAACGCATCCTCATTATGAGCTGGAAGAAAATCGCTCGCGAGCTGCAGCAAGAAATCATGAAAACCGATATCTATATCGAGATTCAGTTTCGTGCCGGACAGGAAGACGCTGCCGCGGCCGCTCTCGAAGAATCTTTCGCTATGTTCCGTGATTTCGAGTCCCGGTACAGCCGTTTTCAGAAAGAGAACGAGCTGTGGAGATTCAACGAGTCCGAATCTTGCGTCGTTTCCGATGAACTCTTCAGCCTTTTGAAACAATCGAAGGACTTTTCCCAGCAGACGCGCGGACTCTTCAATCCTGCGCTTCTTCCGGCACTTGAGAAAGAAGGCTATCTCGGAGCATATGCCGAAGAGCGGCAGGGCGAGTGGCGGCCGGAGCAGCTCGACGCCCTTGCTCTCAATCAATCAGACAATACGATCACCAAACCGAAAACGATGAAGATCGACTTGGGAGGGATCGGCAAAGGCTTCGTCGTAGACAAAGTCGCCCGTTTCCTGGCGACGCGCTTTGAAAACTTCCTTGTAGACGCGGGCGGCGACATCTTCGCAGCTGGGAGGAATATGTTGGACGACCAGAACTGGGGAATCGACGTAGAAGACCCTCATGATAGCCGGCACACTCTGGCGATGCTTCTCCTTTCCGGCAAAGGGGTAGCGACTTCCGGCAGCAATCGGCGCCGGTGGGAAAAAGAAGGCGAACCGAAACACCATCTGATCCATCCGGAGAGCGGGAAAAGCTTTCCGAGCGATCTGGCGACCGCTACCGTCATCGCCGAAGATGCGACCTCGGCCGATGTGTTCGCCAAGACTCTTTTTCTTCTCGGGAAAAACGAAGCGCTGGCTTTCGCCGAAGAAAAATCGCTTTCTGCTATACTGGCAATGCAGGACGGGAAAATCCTGTTTACTCCAGAAGCCATTCCCTATGTCTGGAACACGCTCTAAAATCTTTTTCCTCATCATCATCCTGTTTTTTGCGGCCCAAATACCTCTCGTCAAAGCTGAAGATGAGCAGTCCGATGCAGAAGAAAGCGAGGAGATTTTCGTTCCCGCTCCCACTATCCGCGATCTGTCCCCGACTCCCACACCGGCAGACACTTATACAGCAGAACCCGCAGAAACAACTATCGAGAACCCTGGCCTAATCGGAACACCCCAGCTTGCCTGGTATATCAGCCGAGCGAGCGGCATCGCAGCCTTTATCCTCCTGACCATCGTGGCCATAAACGGCCTGCTCATGTCCACGCGGCTCGTAGCCACCTTCCTGCCGCCGCCCATGAACTACGAGATGCATCGCTTCTTCTCTTGGAGCGCGCTCACTCTCGTAGTAGCCCACTTCGTAAGCCTTCTTTTCGATCCATATTTCCAGCTTCGCCTGGGCGAAGCCCTGATACCATTTCTCATTAGCCGCGACTACGCTTCGGCTCTCGGCTTCGATTTCCGCTGGGCAGTCGCTTTAGGGATTCTTGCCTTCTACGGCATCACGGTTCTCATCCTGACGTCTGAATTTCGCAAACAAATGTCGTTCAAGACGTGGCGCACCATCCACTACGTGAGTTTTCCTGCCTATTTCTTTTTCCTGGCTCATGGCATCATGAGCGGAACCGATTCGAAAGAGTGGTGGATGATCTGGCTCTACGGTTTCTCTGCCCTGCTCGTGACGCTCCTCGTCCTCGTCCGGGTTTTTTACACAATCAAGGCGCGCCTAAGCAAAGCCCGGCTCCAAAGTTAAAGAGGTTCAAGTCCTCCGAGGCTTTACAAAACAGGAAAATCGTTATATAATTAGTTGATTTCTTCATTATTAGGCTTTAAAGCCTTCTTTTCTTCCTTGCCATTGAGCGTCTTGAAAAGTTCCATGAACGAGAAGTCATCTTATCTTTGATTTCTCGCTCTATGCCCGAAAAACCATTCACCCTCTTGAGTCTTCCGGCTCTCAAAAGCACGCCGCAAGCCATAAAGAAGTTCCCCTTCCCTATAGATTTCACGGCAGGGAAATACCCGGATCTTGAGCTCGCTTTCCACAAAGGGGCTGTCCAGGCTCTCCACAGAGGAATCGATATACGCGAATTCTCATTCGTTTGGCTTACTTCAGGCTGGAATTATCGGGATATCGCCTATGCTCTCCACCTCTATCTCGAGTCTGCCGGAACTCCTCATTCGTACGTAGAGAAAAGCCCTTCGAAAGTCACTGACTGTATGGTCTTTGCGTTGAACGGTCTCCCCATCCCTGATACCGTTTTTGTCAGTCGCAGCAATGTTGAAAAAAGCATGGGACTCATAAAAAAGACCTGCGGCTACCCCCTCATCATCAAAGATATCCGCGGAGCCAGAGGGAAACATTCCGAATTCGTCGCTTCCGAATCTGATCTTTTAGAAAAGATGGCCGGTCTTCCGAAGAATAAGAGCTTCCTTTTCCAGCGCTACATTCCCAACGAATACGATTGGGGAATCATGGTAGTGAATGGCGTTGTCGTAGCCGGCGAAAAAAGCTACCACTCTGACGGGGAATTCCGGAATAATGCCTGCAATGGCGCCGACGAACAGTTCGTCGACCTGATAGATATCCCGAAAGAGATCAAAGATATGGCTGTCAAAGCGAGCGGGCATCTGGGACTGTCTTGGTCCCGCGCCGATATCATCATCGATAAACAAACTGGTCTTCCGTATCTGCTCGAAGTGAACCGGTACCCCGGCATCACTGCCGGATCGAGCGAGGTACAGGGAGCCTACACGTTCTTGGCCTCCCACATCACCCCTGCCGCATTATAAGGAATCCTCTGGTAACACGTATTTGAAAACCGCTCTAGGTATCCTATACTGGAGACGAACATCGAATAAGGAAAATCATAAATCATTAAGAGGGCAACCTTATGGGAAAAATACTTGTGATAGCGATCATTGCAGCTGTGGCTGTGGCCGGGTATGCGCTGGTCCGCAACAGCAAGACCGTGGCTATGGACTCCGGAAGTCAGGAAGTGGCTATGGAAGAGCCGACGACTGAAGCGCCAGCCGGACCGGTGAAAGAATTCACCACCACCGCCTATAACGACGAAGCCGGAGCCTGGTTCTCGCTTAAGGAAATGCGCGTGAAGAAGGGCGATACCGTCCGTCTCACAGCGACCAACACGAAAGGGATGCATGATTTCTCCCTGGATGAATTCGGCATCAAGAAGAATCTCCTCTTGAATGAGGCAGTGACGATCGAGTTCGTTGCGGACAAGACCGGCGAGTTCATCTACTACTGCTCGATGCCCGGACACCGCGCCAAAGGCCAATGGGGCAAACTCATCGTCGAGTAGACTCCATTTTATTCAAAAAAACAGCCCCTCACACGGGGCTGTTTTTTCTTTACTCGCCAAACGGGCCGGTTTACGCGCCGAGATCCAATACTTCGTCGATGCGGATCTGCTGAACGAAGTCTTCCGCATGGCTCACAAGGATGAGCGCTCCCTCGTACTGATTAAGCGCCGCCGCGATCACGGGAACGTGACGGAAGTTGATATGGTTGGTCGGCTCATCCATGATGAGCAGGCTCGGCTTTTCCAGAAACAGCCGCGCGAACATGAGGAGTCCCTTCTGCCCCTCCGACAAACTCTCTACGGTGTTCTTCATGAGCGGAGCGGTGATGAGAAAACGTGCCGCTGTGGCATAGACCGTTTCCATGCTCTTGTCGGAAGTAGCGGCCAGGAGAACGTCCGCCACCTTCTGCTTGAAATCCAGCGTAGAAAAATCCTGCCGATAGTAGCCGACTATGGCGTCCGGAGCGATCGTAGCGCGCTCCGTGTCTCCCTCGGCGAGGGCTTCCAGGAAAGTGCTCTTTCCTATGCCGTTCGGCCCCGTTACCAGAAGGTGCTTATTCTTCTTGAGCGTTAGATTGACCGGCTTGACCTTCGGGCCGTCCGGGAGCATAGCCAAGACAGAGCGGATCTCCACGATCGGGCCCGCCGGAGGATGGCAGGCGATCTGGAAACTCGGGAGGACGCGGTCTTCCTGGCGGACATCGACTTTGTTCTCTTCCAGTTCATCCGCCAGATCGCGCATCCGTTTGGCGACTCCGCGGAGCTTCCCTCCCTTGTTGGCGAAGACGTTGGCCTGGTCGCGCTTCTCCCGGATGGTGCGCTCGAGACGCACGTTTTCACTCTGCTCCTTGGCGATGCGGCGCGAGATTTCCTCCACCACCTGGTAGTAGTCGCCCGTGTATTGCTCGATCTGGTGAGTGAACACGTCGAGATACAAGACGCCTTCGGTAAACGCGTTCAGGAACGCCGCGTCGTGAGAAATGACGATACAGGTTTTCGGATACTCGATCAGGAACTGCGTGAGATGGGCGATGCCGTCCGCATCCAGGTTGTTGGTCGGCTCATCCAGGAGGAGCATGTCCGGATTCTGGATAAGAGCGGAGGCGAGCAGGAGCCGCGCCTGCTGTCCCCCGGAGAATTCCCGCATCTTTTTGGTGAGCGGCGGCACGGGAAGGTTGACCACTTCCAGGACATCCTGGATAAGTGCGGGAAGATTCCATTGTTTTTCGGAAAAAAACTGCTCGAAGAATTCTTCGACCGTCCAGTCCAGCTGCTCCCGATCCATCACCTGCCGGGAGAGAGCCACCGACACTCCCCGATCGATCGAGATCCGCCCGCTGTGCGGCTGGATTTCCCCGACAAGAAGGCGGAAGAGCGAACTCTTTCCGGCTCCATTCTGTCCCATGAGCGTTACTTTGGCACCGCGACGCAGCGAAAAGCTCACCTCGTCGAGGAGGGGCTTCCCGTGATCGTACTCGAAAGAGACGCGATCGAATTTCAAAATAGTCTGATTGTTGGCCATAGGCAGGGAAAGAGCGCTATTTTCTATAAAAAAATCGCCGCTAGGCGTCTTGTAGGATGACACAGATAAACCGATCAGGCAAGAGCATGAACCTCTCGGAGAGAGATTGCTATCCGCTCCTGCCGAACAATGTACGGAGCTCTCGCTTCGTTCTCGCCAACAAGCGTTTGCGCTCTGTCGAGAGGTTTTTCCCGGCGCGGTTTATATAGAAGTTGAGCATAGACATCGCGGACTGGTACGGCGTCCCTTTGCGGCGCACGCTCTTTTCTGCTGAACGCTTGAGCGAGCGCGCGATGCGTTTCGGATCGCTCCACGTGAATACGCCGGGCTCGAGATCCAGTACGTTGCTCTCGCGTGTCACGCGTGCCGACCAACGCCTGGGCTGCTCTTTTTTCGCGGCACGTTTTCCTTTCATAGGCGTATGTCGAGCGCGTTCTCTGTCTCGCTCCACTCCGCCCGCGTACCGAGTTTGCGGCAAAGCTCCTTCATACGCCGAGCTATGCGTCTAGCGCCATCCGGATCAGGGAGGCGCGCCTGGAAACCCTCGATGATAGTCGGGTGCATCCGCATACGCACGAAACGCGCACCTTCGAACTCGACGGTGAACACGAATGATTCGTCATTGCGTTCCATCTCGTCTACCGCGTAGTCATCGATAAAGTCGCCTGCACTGTAGATGATCGGTTTCCCCTTGTACAGTTCGACCCCGCGGAATATATGAGCCGAATGACCGAACACGATATCGGCTCCCGCTTCAATGAGCGCGTGGGCGAAGTTTTGGTGTCCGTCTTCGGGCTCACGTCCCCAATTGCTGCCCCAGTGCGCCGAGATGATAACAAGTTCCGCACTTCCCCGAACCGTCCTAACATGCTCCAAAAGCGCTTCGGCACGCGGATCAGGCTCGCCAACGGGGACATAGCGCACTCCCGGCCGCCCAGGAAGCGCTTCCCAGTCGGGATCGCGGCAATCGGTGAACGACAGGAGCGTAATTTCCGTGCCGAGAACCGAAATCTTCCCAGCGGCTCCGGCCGCGGCATCATTCTCTCCCGCGCCGGCATGCGCGATACCTGCCTCATCCAGAATTCCGATCATTTCCTGAAGCGCATCGGGGCCATAGTCGAGCGAGTGGTTGTTCGCAAGCGATACCGCATCGATGCCGGCTGCCTTAAGGACGGCGATGTTCTTGGAATCCGAACGGAAGGTAAAAGTTTTCTGCGCCGGTATCCCCCTATCGGCAATGACGCACTCGAGATTGCATATCCGCGCATCTGCCGCAGCAAAAATCGGCAGCGTGTCGCCCCACGGATATGCAATCTATGCGTCACGAAGTCTTTCGTTCACAAGCCTTCCGAGCATGACGTCGCCGACAAAGAGCAATTTCATACTATTTCCTGTGCAGGGGTCGGTACCCTTCCTTCGCCGCCCCGCGAGTCTTGTCGGGCGACCGAGTCGGTTTTTCGGCGCTGTTGAGAAATTTCGTCGGGATAGCCGCTTCTTCTGTTTCTTCCGGCTCGCCCGATCCTTCGGCAGGGAGAGCGAGAAAGCGCACAAACCACCGCGTCGCAAGATCGGCAACACGTTCGAGCGTGCCGGGCTCTTCGAAGAGGTGCGTCGCGCCAGGGACGATTTCCATCCTTTTTTCACAATGAAGCGAGGCAAGCGCCTGCTCGTTAAGCAGGATGACTTCATGATCCTCGCCGCCGACGATAAGAAGCGTCGGGGCGCCAACTTCGCCGAGCCTGCCCAAGGCCAGGTCGGGCCGGCCGCCGCGCGAGACGACGGCTGCTACCGGGTTGTCCGGCTCCGCCGCAACGATAAGCGCAGCGGCAGCGCCTGTCGAAGCCCCGAAGAGCCCTATGGCAAGGCCTTTCGTTTCCGGCTCGCTGACAATCCAGCGAAGAACGCCTCCGAGACGCTCTGCAAGAAGATCGATATTGAAACGATTCTCATATTCCGCATCCTCATCCTCGGTAAGCAGGTCTATAAGAAGTGTTGCAATACCGCTATTCTGAAGGGTGCGCGCAACAAAGGTATTGCGCGGCGAGAAGCGGCTGCTACCGCTTCCGTGTGCGAACAGCACGATGCCAGAAGCACCTTCCGGTACTACGAGTATTCCGGGGAGCACCGCATCCTCTGTTGTTATGCGTATTTCCCGCTCCATATGCTGGCTGCGACAATTTATACCCTCATCATCGGCTTGAATAAAATAAAAGTCAATGCCTCCCGAAAATCATATACTGAAGAGCAAACGGGCGGCAGCGCACCCGCACCCGTGGAATATTGCCGCCGAAAGGCGTATGATGATAGCAAACAGGCTCCTATGCCGAAATCTTCGGTTCTGAAAATTTTCTTCTACGCGATAGTTCTCGGTCTGGCAGGAGGCGGTACCGCGCTTTGGTGGTACTATGCAGCCCGGCCGCTCTTCTCAACGCCTGTGGCAGAACCGATACCCCGGAAAGAAGAGCCTGTACTGATACTCTCCAAAGACGTAAGCGAGGAAACTCCCGTCTCTTCATTCGCTCCTTTCGGCAGCGCCACGCTCTCGCCTGATTTCTTTCTTGACGGCGCGGGCACCAATATCGATTCACCGGAGTTTTTCGAAGCAGACCAACCGGAAAATACGCTCCTTCTCGTCTCCGGTAAGGGCAATGACACAGTGGAAGTGTGGCAGTACCCCTTCGAAGGAAAAGAGCTGCCGGTTCTCAAACGAAGCTCCCGCCCCAATGGCTTGGGAATCGACCAGGAGAGAAACTTTCTCCTCATCGGAGATTCTCAAGAAAAACTCGTGGAGGTCCGAGCGCTACCGAACCTCGATATCCTTTTCAATCTCGGGAAAGACGTGCTCCGCCCCGGGGAAACCAATGTAGATACTTTGACCCTTCGGAGCGGTGAAAAATATCTGTACGCCACAGAGTCTCATCAAGTCCGGGTTTTCAATCTCGATAGCGGGAAACAGGTCTACTCGTTTTCTCCGAATGTCGAGAGTATCGAGGAGGTGTTGGCCGACAGCTATCACCAAATCGTTTACGTCCCGGAAGAAAAGGGAGCGGGATCCGAAAGGTATCCGAGAGGAGCCGTCACCGCCTATCACCCCGACGGGCGACCCTACTTCAGAAATGGTTCGAACGTGTTCGGAAAGGGCGTATTCGCCGGCGATGGCGAGGGCATCACGCTCTATGCCTGCCATGATGCCGATGGCAAGGATAACGGCAAAGGCTTCATCATTGCTGCGGATCAGGCTCCCGCTGGCAAAAACGGCTTTGAATTTTTCGACCGCCAGAGCTGGCAGCACCTAGGAACGCTCATTCTGAACGGTGTTTCATTCACCGATGGCATCGATGCTACCAGCCGTCCCCTTCCGAACTCCCCGCAGGGACTCTTCGCGGCCGTAAATAACGACAAAAGCACTGCCGTCGTATCCTGGGCGAGGATCGAGGAAGCCACCGGACTTCGTTGCCAATGATGATTGCCGCTACGTTCTCTTCTCGCACGAAAATCAGCGTATAATACATACATGAAAAAATTCCTCCGGTTTCTTCCTGCTGGAAGCATTATTCTGGCAATCACCACCTTGGCCTCATATATAGCGGGCTTGTTGCGTGATCGGATGTTTGCCCAAAGCTTCGGCGCTTCTCGCGAGCTCGACGCCTACAATGCCGCCTTTTTGTTCCCCGATCTTCTCTTCAATATCTTTATCGCCAGCGGTATTGCGGCTGCTTTTGTTCCGATTATTTCCGAACTCCTGAAATCCGATCGGAAAAGAGCGGCGGAATATCTTGGCACGGTAATAACCGGAGCGATGGGAACAATGGCCGTTTCTGCTCTGGTGATCATACTCTTCGCCGGAAAGATAAGCGTACTTGTAGCCCCGGGGTTCGCACCGGAAGACCAGCTCTTGGTAGCCGATCTTCTCCGCTACCTCGCCCTCTCTCCCCTTCTCTTCAGCGCTTCGAATGCCTTGGGGGCTCTCCTTATTGTGGAGCGCCGATTTCTCTACTACGGATTGTCTCCGGTGCTCTATAACCTCGGTATTATTTTCGGCACCCTGTTTCTCTCTTCTCGTTTCGGTATTATGGGCGCAGTCTGGGGCACGCTTCTCGGAGCCTCTCTTCACCTTTTAGTACGGATATTCGACGTGCTGCGTTCCGGATTCAGACTGAAGTGGAGCTTTCATCCGTTCCGGCCGGAATTCAAGAAGACGCTTTCTCTCATGCTGCCGAAAATGTTCGGCCATCCGGTAGAACTCGCGACCTTTTGGGCCTTCACCGTCATCGCCTCTCGTCTCGAACCGGGCTCCGTGGCCATTCTCAATTTCGCAAGGAACTTCGAGAGCGTCCCCGTGAGCCTTATCGGCATTACTATTGCCACTACCACATTCCCTGTCTTGGCCCGAGCGATGGCCGACCGGACCCTCGAACCATTCCGCAAAACGCTGAAAATATCTTTCTGGCTCATCCTGGGCGGAAGCATTTTCGCGGCTATCGTTATTTTTCTCATCCGCGAACCGCTTATCCGGATCGTCTTCGGCGGCGGAGCGTTCGACCAGGAAAGCGTCGCGCGGACCGCTCTCGTTTTGGGAGTGTTCACCCTGGCCATGCCGACAGAATCCTTGGTACATCTTCTCGCGAGAGCCTTCTACGCCACCAAAAACACCCTTATTCCCGTTGTTTTGAGCATCATCGGCCTCATTATCGCGATTTCGGCAGCCGCCTATCTAGCCCCGCGCTTCGGTATCGTAGCCCTGCCTTTTTCTTTTTTCCTGGCAAGCCTCGCCGAACTTGTTTTGCTGCTCCTCTTGCTGCCGCGACGCTTGAGAAGAATAGAGAATGCCATTTAAATGTTTTTTCATCTCGACGGACTCGCGTTCTCCTATTGTGCTACACTATTATCACTCCTTTCTCCGGTACTCGAATTGAATTTTTCTTTTCAAAAGTATGATTCTCAAAAGATGGGGTGTCATTCTCTTTCTCCTTACTGCTCTTGTAATAAGCTGGCTAGTTTTCTTTGAATATGGGAAAGAAGTATTCTCCCCAGAATCTCTTGCCCCTTCTCCATCTCTTCCAGAGCCGCAGCCTTTCCCTTCTTCATCAGATGCTTCTTCGGTCAAACCTCCCGAAGAAATTCCGGATAAGTTTCTGCTCCAAGTGCCTTTCACTCCCCAGGCTCCTACCGCCAACTGGGACGAGATGCACAACGAAGCCTGCGAGGAAGCGAGCGCTCTCATGGCCGCCGCCTACTTTGCCGGTGATACCAGGAAAGTTTTACCCGCGGCCGAAGTAGAGGAGCAATTGGCCGATTTGACCGCTTGGGAAGAAAAGCGCTTCGGCTACTCCCTCAACACCACTACCGAAGAAACGGCGGAAATGATCCGTTCGGTGTATCACCTCAAGGCCGAAGTCGTCGAGGATTTCACGGAAAAAGATATCAAAGACGCGCTCCTGGAAAGCAAGATCGTCATCGTTCCGGTAAATGGCCGCAAGCTCGGCAACCCTTACTTCCGCCAGCCGGGACCGATCTATCATATGTTCGTCATTCGAGGTTACACCCCGACACAATTTATCACCAATGAACCTGGTACGAAGCGCGGTGAAAACTATCTGTATTCCTTTGAGACAATCAAAAATGCAGGGGCTGACTGGAATCACGAAACCAATACGATTGATGAGGGGAAGTCCATCATGATCGTGGTTTCAAAATAAAGAGTTTTACTCTCTGATATCGTTACTTACTTCACTTATTGGACGAAGTCCGAATCGAATTTAGGTAAAAGAAAAGCGGCCAACAGTATGAAACTACTATTGGCCGCCAAATCAGTCGGGACAGATTTTCCGGATTTTCCCCTCGCATTGGAGAGTAATTATCCTTGCTTCTTCAAGCCCGTTGAGAATTGTCCAGATCTCAACTTGAGAACGCCCCTTCAGCGCATTCTCTATCCCGCCTTCCTTCAGAAGCCCTTGAAGGTCTTGGGAAGTGCGCAGAAGCTGCTGCATTGAGCTCTTGATCAATTCCCACTGCTTTCTTGGCTCGCGGGTCATCTCGCGCTCGCGAATGTAGAGACCAGCCTTCTTGGAAGCGGAGACCGCTTCCTGTCTTAGGTTCCGAACAGAGATAGTGCGCGAGAGCACTTTCTCCGCCAGATCCCGCTGGAGCCTGATGTCGACCTTGGAAATCTGGATAGCTGCCGTGACTGGCAGCATCTTATCCTTCGGAAGTGTCGGGTCGAGCATATCCCGAACATCAGGGTGGAGTTTCTGCAAACCATGTATCTGGTACGCCCAGAAAGGAGAAATTCCCAGCAGACTGGCGATTTCCTCCATCGGAATCGTGAGATTGGCCATGTGAGCAATGGAATCGGAAACCTCGGTTGGCGTGTGCCCTTCACGGTTGAAGTTGGCAACGGCCGCAATGATAAACGGCACGGCCTCATCATCCAGGTCGACCAGGGTTGCCCGATAAGCAAGCCCCGCCATCTTGGCTGCGCGCCAGCGACGTTCACCATCGAGGAGCTCATACTCCACCTTCCCGTCCGGAGGAACCCGGCGGATAATTCCTGGCTGGAGCTGGCCGATGGTCTTCATAGAATTCCCCAGCCGCAGAAGTCCCTCTTGATTGAAAAACTTCCTTGGCTGATCGGGCAGTGGCCGGAGCGTATCCGGCGCCACCCGAATTTCTCTGCCGGATGCCATAGCCGTTTGAGCTTTGGCAAGCAAAGCAGAGTATTCGAAGCCTTCCTTGGAAACCGAGGAAGGCGGAGTCGTAGTAATGGCGTCCATATCATTCCTCCCTTATGTTCCAAAACTGTCATCGTGCATATTACGATCCCAGCTGTCATCCTCAAAGTCGTCGAGCGCGCCAGAATCTTCCAGATCCAACAAGAGCTTATCGACTTCCGAAAGCTCTGGCTCTGGTGCTTGCTTGCCATTTCCGTTCAGATGCTTGCCTCTGGCTTCTGCCTGAAGCAGTGCATCTGTTACTTCCGGGTACATCAGAGCGTAGCAAAAGACAACACCGCCCCAGGCTTTCGGGTTCATACGACATCCGACGCAGAAACCTTTTCTTCGAGGCTTCCGCCCCAGAGACATCTTCTCTGCACGTTCGCAATACTCGCGAATCGCACTGGGAATAAGGTCTTCTCTCTCTTCCTGTCGGGCGTTACAAAAACGCACGAACATGGCTCGGCCATAAGAATCATCTTGGCCTGAACGCTTGTACGCGCGCTCAAAGATTTTTTGACAACTCACCCCTAACGTCTCCGAAGAATACTGGAGAAGAGAGGGGCACAGACACGTTGCAGCTTTAGGAGGAAGGAGAGCCGAAGCCTCTTCCTCTTCTTCGAAAGCATTCATGGTACCCCTCCCTGCTAAAGATTTGATTAAGTTTTCAATGAACAATTCACTATACAACTCGCCGTACGGAAGTCAAGCGATACATAAAAAAAGAGGCTTATGTAAGCCTCTTTCTGAATCTTGTTCCACCTATCGGACGAGGTTCGAGCGCGCAGGGCGGAAACGATTGAGCTGTGACTAGTTGGGATGCGTCCGTGCCCATTCCGTGAGCCAAGCTCTTTGTTTCTTTCCTATCCCACTACCATAACGCTCCGCTTCCCTGATTGCCTTTTTCATAGTCCATTTCTGGACCGAATAACGATACAGCGCGATCATCGTCCCGGTTCGCGCATGCCCTTTACGACAATATATATGTACTGGTTGATTTTTTGGATTTTTCACGATAGCGAGAAATTGGAGAGCCTGTGCTTCGGTCGGCGGTTGTGATTCTGGAATAATAACGGAAAACTTCTTCAATCCGGATCGCTTAAACTCTTCCGTGAGTGTTGGGTCAATCTTTTTATAGGCTGCCAACTCCCCGGAAGAAACGAGTGTAATAACGCTTTTCCATCCTTTCTCCTTAAGGCCAAGCAGTTGCTTTCCGCTAGGCACAGAGGAACGGGACAGCACCCCAGGAACCACGATCCTGTAATCTTTCATTGTCCCAGGTTTCAAGGCCGCCTCAACACTATGGAAAGGCACGCTCCAAAGCGCAGCCAGTCCGAGGATCCCTAAAAATATTCTTGCTACAAATTTCCTCATAGATATGTCTCGGCAATAATTATGCCCCTAACATCTACCTATTAAAGTATACTCCCCTTTGTCAAATCATTCTTTACTCGCTGCTCTCCTTTTATGGAAAGCTCTTATTTCTTGCCCCATGCCTTGCCGACAGTCTTCCTATGTTCAAATCCTACCGCCCTGAAATACATGCAAAAAGCGCGCCCTTAAGGACGCGCTTTTTGCATATGCTCACGAAGTGGGATGATTTCGGAACACTAGAGTTAAGTAAATGTTACCCTAATACTGATTATTGCTTTGAACAAACGGTGTCTTTGCTCAAGGGTCAAATTGCTTAATTTATTCAGAATTCTTCTTAGAGCGAAAGGCCAGCCTCTTTAAGATAGTCTTCCATTACAGGATCCGTAATTTCTTCGTACCCAAAATGCCAGTAAATCTCTCGGATAAGACCGAAGATATAGGCTTTGAGCCTTTCTGGGGACTGCAAAGTGTCAGTATCCATATCAATCTTCCAGCGGTAATCTTTGATAAAGCTCTTGTTGTCATCATCAAAAAACATGCGGTTTGATGGTTTCAACTTGGCGACAAAGACATCTTCCATACCCTCAAGAGAGATAAATCCCTCTAGATTTCCTTGATAGCCAAATTTTACATAGAATGCCTTTGCGAATTGCGTTATTGCCAAAAACTGTCCGATTACCCGCCATAGAGGGACAACTCTCCTACCATCACTCTGAACACTGAGCGCGTCAAAATGCTCGAAGATCAACCCTTGTGAGTAAATTTGTTCCGACTGAAAATAGCCACCCCCACCGCTAACAAAACTGAATAAGCCTTCCGGGATGGCCTCCATATTCAGGTTCGGAAAGCTCACATATCTTGTACGAAAACGCATTCCATCAAGGGCCGCCTTTATTTCTTGAGGATTTCCCAAAGCCTTCTGGGGAAAATAGGGCTGGATAGCGATACGGCAAACAATGGCGTTTGAACCAACTTCCTCTCTCCCCTCTTTTTTCCTTTCTCGCTCTAAGCCTGCTGTAAATACTTCTTCTGCTCGCTCTAAATACAGCTCCCTTGCTTTTTCGGCTTTTTCTTTTTTACCAAAGAGAAGTTCCAATCCGTCAGGAGAAGCAATGTCTATGGGGTTACTCACATTTCCCGTTCTAACCCAAACATTAGAGTCATTCTGTGGTCGGTAAGGAGTTTTATCTCCTTCATATATCCGAATTAGCACAAAACACTTCCCCTCAACCTCATCAGTAACATGCACTTCATAGGAAGGTATGGGTTCCACGTTCCCAGCCTCTTGGTGAATTTTCTCAATCTGCTTTGCATCCCTATTGACGCCCTCCCAAACAGACGGGGAGCCAGATTTCCTATCTTCTTCAACTCCAATGATAATGACCCCTCCGCGCGTATTGGAAAATGAAGCGAAATGCTTAGCGAAGCCTTTTTGCGGAAACTCTTTTTTGTAGTCTATCTGAATACCCTCAGGTACCCCTTCCTCGCAAAAAGAAACGACGTCCGAAAAATTCAAGGATTTGACTGATTTACTTAGTATGTTCATACAGAAGAAAGATTCCCTTTTAATGTCTCTTATCTACTGGGGGATGCGGATCGTTCCCGTAGGAATCTTTGTCCCGAATCTTTCCATGAGTATCGTGGATTACCACTTCCGTCTTCTGCTTCTGAGCGATTGTTCGAGCGACAGAGATAGCCTCTCGCTGAGTATTGGTCCGAACAGTGTCCCGACTATTTCCCGCGCCCCGGACTGCCCAACCATCAGGTCGCTTAACTACATGCTGCTGTGCCATAATTGTGTGTTAAAAGATTATGGAGATATTGCAAGGCTATCATCATGGTGTTACAATGTAAATACTCTTTTTTCTGAACTAAAAGTTACATATAGTAACATATTGTTCGGAAAAAGAACCCGTTATGCACAAACACTCCCCTCTTAAATCAGCTATAATGAAAAAGGAAAGTTCCAAACCCGATAAGAGAAAAACTCAAGAGGAGATCCGTCAAGACATTGGGCAAAGAATCAAATCAATGAGGAGGCGATCCCGTGGTGCACTTTCCGCTCGTGCTGTAGCTGAGAAACTAGGAATCAGCCGAGTAACTCTTACCCAGATCGAGAATGGGAAAAGAAATATCAATGCAGTGCTCCTCTGGGAAATGGCATGCCGGCTAGGATGTAACATCCAAGAACTCTTCCCCCCTACCCCCGATGGCTTCCAAATCACCGAAAGAGATGTAGAGGAAGTAAAAAAAGTCGACAAGAAGGCCGTTAAATGGCTAGGCGACTTGTTCGGAAAACCCACTAATGGAACACACGTATGAACAGTAGGGATATTAAAATAGTTGAATTAAGGGCAAATAAGATTCTTCTCGAATCCAACATTCACGAAGTGCCGGTTGATATTGAAAGTATCGCTGACAAACTCGGGATTAAAATAAGCTACGCCCCTAGCGAAGAGTACTCCGGGATGCTCATCCGAAGAGAAGATGGGCAAGCACTTATGGGAATTAATAGTAGTGAGCCAAAAACGAGAATGCGTTTTACAGTAGCTCATGAAATCGCTCACTTTCTTTTTGATAAAAAGAATAAAGTTTCCATTGATTATAGAACAAGCACAAGGCTACTGGATAAGCCAAAAGAAGAGAAAAGAGCTGATTTCTTTGCAGCTAACATTCTAATGCCAAAAAAACTATTAACTCTAGATTTTGAAAAAATCTCGAAAGAAAGCTTCTCACAAGACCATTTAATAGACCTGGCTAAGAAGTACCAAGTCAGTCAGGATGCAATGAAATACAGACTGTCGAACTTACGTTTAATAGAATTGATATAAATTCTTGTTCTTGAGCATGGTTATGAAGAAAAAATCCACAAAGTTCAATAACCCTACGGTCGCAGATTTCTTTGCGGGCATTGGACTAGTAACGATGGGTCTCGAAAAATCAGGTTGGCAAACAATATATGCTTTAGACTACGAAAAAGAAAAAGCATCAACATATACTAATCAGTTCGGTTCTGGTCATTATCACACAAAAGTGGACAAAAAAGGGGTCAGGTACCTTTTTCTGAATCTTTCTCCATTATATAGTCCTCTCAAAGAAAAAACACACCTTAACAGATGTGTTTCTATGCTCCGGCGGTAGGAATCTCACTACTCGCTTCGCTGCGTTCTATAGGGCTTCCGCCCTCTAGCCCCAGACGAGTCTGGGTCACCCCAAACGGGAAACTCCTGTTTCCCGACCCCTTCCCGTTCTCATCCTACCGCCCTGAAATACATACAAAAAAGCGCCCAATTGGACGCTCTTTTTGCATATGCTCCGGCGGTAGGATTCGAACCTACGACCAAGTGGTTAACAGCCACCTGCTCTACCACTGAGCTACGCCGGAGTATTTCTACCACCGATCCGCCAGCTGGCGGACGGAGTATTCAATTTTCGATGTCTTACCGAAAAGTAAAACAAATAGATTATAGCCGAGCTCTCCTGTTTTGGCAAGAGAAAGCCCTGGATGGATCCAGGGCTTGTTTTTAGTAGTCTTTGAGCTTCTTCAGGTGCTCGTGTTCGCGAATCTTCTCGAGCGCCTTGGCCTCGATCTGGCGGATACGCTCGCGAGTGACGCCGAATTCCTGGCCCACTTCTTCGAGCGTGTGGGTCACGCCGTCCTCAAGGCCGAAGCGGATGCGCAGGATCTTCTGCTCGCGCGGCGTGAGCTCGCTTAGGATATCGGTGATGTGCGACTTCAGGAGCTTGCGCGAAGCGGCCTGGTTTGGCATGACGGTCTCGGTGTCTTCGATGAAGTCTCCGAGCACGCTGTCATCCTCGTTGTCACCGACGCTCGTCTCGAGCGAGACGGTTTCCTGCGAGATCTTCTGGATATGGCGGATCTTGTCGACTTCCATGTTCATTTCTGCAGCGATCTCTTCGGCGAGAGGTTCACGGCCGAGCTCCTGCACCAAACGGCGCGTCACCTGGGCATACTTGTTGATGGTTTCCACCATGTGGACCGGGATGCGGATAGTACGGGACTGGTCTGCCAGGGCACGCGTGATTGCCTGGCGAATCCACCAGGTGGCGTAGGTCGAGAATTTGAATCCCTTGCGGTAATCAAATTTTTCTACAGCGCGGAAGAGGCCGATGTTCCCTTCCTGGATGAGGTCGAGCAGCGAGAGATTGTGCGAACGGCCGACGTATTTCTTGGCGATCGAAACCACCAAGCGCAGGTTCGCCTCGGTCAGGCGCTGTTTGGCATTCAGGTCGCCCTTTTCTATCAGCTTGGCGAGACGCACTTCTTCTTCGCCGGAAAGGAGCGCCACGCGGCCGATTTCCTTGAGATACATCTGCACGAGATCCGAGGTACTGTCGCTCTCTTCGCCCCACTCGGCTTTCTTCTCTTTCTTGGCGGCAGCCTTTCCTTTCTTGCTGGCTTTCCCGAAGGACTCGCCGACTTTGTCCGTCTCTACTTTGAGCATCTCGTCGGACCCGACGACGCGGATACCGGAAGTCTCGAGTTTCTCATAGAGGCTTTCGAGGTGTTCGAGATCCGTCTCGACGTCCGGCAGGATGTGGATGATCTCGTCTTCCGTCACGAAGCCACGCTGCTTCCCGCGAGCGATCAGCTCTGCGAAGGCGTCCTGCTTCTGTTTCTGGAGGAGTTCTTTTTTTTGAGCCGCTTTTTTCGTAAGCTTCTTTTTCGGGGCGGCTTTCTTCGGAGCCTTCTTCGGCTTCTTGGTTTTTTTCGGTGCGGCTTTTTTCGCAGGCTTCTTTACCGCCTTCTTTTTCGGAGCGGTTCTCTTGCTCCCCTTTTTCGGAGCAGCTTTCTTTACCGCCTTCTTCTTGGCGGGTTTCGGCTTGGCAGCAGCCTTCTTTTTCTTGGCTGGCTTGGCAGGTTTTTTGGCTTGTTTCTTGGTCTTTTTTGCCATACTGGTTAGAAATAACAAATGAGAGAGGGCGAAGCGGAACGCTTCTGAAAATACAAGAGGGAATACTGCATCATACCAGCTTTTTTCTCGTCTGGGAAGCTATTTTGCGGAAAGCTTGGCAAATTCGGCAAGGAGCGTCATTTCCTTCTCTTTGTCTCCATGGGTGCGGGCGAGAGTGAGTTCCTGCTCCAGAACGCGCAGTCTTTCGTACTTGGTCACTTCACGCTCCAGGTCATCCAGGTATCCCTGGCCCATTTCTTCCATCTTGGCCTGGCGCTCCGCTCCGGAAAGACCGATGAGATCCGGGCTTTCCTCAAGGCGGAATACCAGGCGTGAGGCTTCGCTTTTGAGACTCTGGTCCTCGATGAGCGAGAGCACGTCAGCCTGGCCGGCCTGGAGGACAAAGAAGAAGAGCGGGTGCTTCTCAAGGAAAACTTTGGCATCCGGAGAAACTTTGGAGAGCAGTCCGTTCCGCACCGCGTTATCGGTGCACATGAGGGCCACCAGTTCCTCGCGCAAACGTTCGGCGCGACTGCCGAAGGCCGGCAGCGCCTGCGAAGGCTTCGTGTAGCTCCCCGGCTCCGGTCCGTCGCGGCGCGTCCTTTCGAGGAACGACTGGTTCACCATACCGATGAGCAGTTTTTCCTCGACACCGATTTCCCGGGAAAGCTCTTTGATCCAGAAGGCGCGCTCGATCGGATTCTTGATGGCGATGAGCAGTTCACTGAAGTCGTCGGTAATCGCCCGCTTGCCCTCCGGTGTCGCCTGGTCGTGAGCAGCCAGAAGAGACTGCAAGAAATACTTGGGCGCGGGCAATGGAGCAGCCACTGCGGCTTTCAGTTTCTCTGGGTCGTCCTTCCCTATGTCTGCAGCATCCTTGCCGGACTCGAGCGCGATGAGGGATACGGCGAGCTCTTTCTGAAGCGCCAGTTCCGCGCTCTTCCGAGCCGCTTTCTGGCCGGCCCCGTCCATGTCGAAGAAGAGCCTCACCTCATTCCCGTAGCGCTTCATGATGGTGAGTTGCTCGTCGGTCAGCGCTGTCCCGGATACCGCGACGGTATTCTCAATCCCCGCCTGATGCATGGCGATCACGTCCATATTCCCCTCGACGATGACCGTGTAGCCCGCCTGCTTCATAGCTTGCTTGGCATGGGAAAGCCCGTACAAGGCGCGGCTCTTGTGGTAGAGCGCCGTTTCGGGAGTGTTGATATATTTCGCCTGGGATTCATCGCCGCCAGGCGCGACGCGAGCCGAAAACCCGATCGGCCGTCCCAGGATATCGAAAATCGGGAACATGATCCGGTCGCGGAAACGGTCGTAATGTCCGCTCCCCTTCTCTTTTTTCAGGGCGAGGCCGGCCGCTTCCAGCTCTTTGGCAGCGTAGCCTTTTTTCATGAGGAATTCCGACAGGTGCTGCCAGCCGTCCGGCGCATAGCCGAGGCGGAATTTGCGGATGCTTTCTTCCGAGAGGCCGCGGCCCTTCAAGTAGCCGAGGACCTTGGTCTTTCCTCCGCCTTCCCAGAGCTGGTGTTCGTAGAATTTGGTCGCAAGGGCCAGCAGTTCATACAGGCGATCCTTGCTGTCGCGAGTGCCCTCGGACTCGCGCGAATACTTCGGAAGTTCCACGCCGGCCCGTTCAGCGAGCATCTGGAGCGCTTCGCGGAATTCCAGTCCCTCGATCTCCATGACGAACGCGAAGATGTCGCCGCCCTTGCCGCAGCCGAAGCAGTGCCACATGTTGCGTTCCTCGTTCACCATGAACGACGGAGTCCGCTCCTGATGGAACGGACAATTGGCCTTGTAGTGAGCGCCGGCCTTCTCCAGGCGCACATACGAGCCCACGACATCCACTATATTGAGCCGCGCCTTGATCTCTTCGGTTGTATTCTGGCCGTTTAGCATAGTTCTTCCTTTAGGGTAGCGCCAAAGCCGTAAATAAAGCAAATCTCCCCGAAATGGGGAGATGCGAAGCTCGGGCTCTAGGGATTACCCCTACTTTCCGAAGATTACCGTGAGAGAGGCCGTGCTCGTTTCTTTGTTGCTCGCCTCTGCGGGTTTCGGAGCGACATTCGGATACTTGCTGCGGAGCGCGTCGGCTACAGCCGCCGCTTCTTTCTCCAAACCAGCCGCGTAGTAGACGGTCGTTCCGGTGAAGTCCGCCTGCGTATTCCCGACCGTTATCTTGGTGAAGCCTGCGGATTTCAACAGCTCGCCTGCCGTCCCAGCCGTACCTTTGGCAGCCCCGCCATTTAAGACACTCATCTGGGTTGCCTTGGCTTTGGTCACGCTCTCTCCACTGGCTGCCGGAGCGGATGCCGCCTCGCCTGCCGGCTTCTCTTCGGTCTTCGGCGCAGTCTCCACCATAGCTTCCCCGACGGTCACCGAAGCGATCGAAGGCTGATTGATAGTCTTTGCGCGGTTCTGCCACAGAAGGTACGCTCCCCATCCGGCCCCGATGAGCGATGCCAGAGCAAAGATGAAAAAGGCTGACAAGAGGAGCATCCCGAAGAATCTCTCATTATTCTGCGGTGTTGTCTCGGCTGCCGGAGTAACTCCTGCGGGCACCTCAAGAACAGTTTCTCCCTGTTTTTTCGCCATATATTTTTTCTCTTTGTATGTTAGTCACGGAATTTCTTCCAAGCGAACCAGAGAAGGGCTGCGAGAGCCACCCCGAGGACTACTACCCGGATGATGTCATCCATGTTGTTCCAGTAGGCGACCGAACCGACGACCAGCGCCAGTATTCCGCCGAAGGAAAGTCCGGAAGAAAGGACATCTGCTCCGACAACGAACGTGCTCGCAAGAATCAAGAGAAGTCCGATGACGGTGAAGACGATGAAGACATTGCGCTGATAGAGCTCAAGCGCGCTCTCGTACGACTTGGCACAAGTGAAGTCCGCATTGCAATAGCTCTTGATTGCGGGCGCCATCGTAGGATCCACCTGGGCTTTCATCTCTACTGCGGAACCTTCGATCCACTGGCCGCCCTGCTCTACGCATTCCTTTTCGCTATTCAAGACCTTTTTTACCTGTTCCTCTTTGCAGAAATTCTCATAGAGCGGTTCCGGATACACTACCTGGAGCGCGTACACGAGGAACATGTTGATGACGATAGCGATACCGAGGATGACCGCCCAGCGCACGATGCCCGGGTGAGCCGATCGGGTCTTGCCCTTCGCCTCTTCTTTTTTAGTTTCTGTTGTCTTTTCGGTTGATTCCATAACGATATGGATAGAAATTATTTCTTCATTTAGAGTATAACACAGAATAAAAAACGGGAGATTTCCTTCTCCCGTTCTTCGCTTATTCTCTTTTTCCCCGGGTTAGCGGATCGCTTTCGCCACGGCTCGGACGACCGCCTTGTCGAACACACTCGGCACGATTTTTTCCGCCGTCGGTTTCTTGACGATTTTGGCGAGATTTTCCGAAGCCTGGATGAGCATGGCGCTCGTGATCTCCTTCACGCCATTGTCGAGCGCGCCGCGGAAGATGCCCGGGAAGCCGAGCGCGTTATTGATCTGGTTCGGGAAGTCCGAACGCCCGGTCGCTACCACCAGCGCGCCGCCCGCTTTGGCTTCATCCGGCATGATCTCCGGAATCGGGTTCGAAAGCGCGAATACGATAGCACGAGGAGCCATGAGGGCGATATCGGGAGCGGAGAGCATATTCCCTTTGGAAACGCCGATAAAGACATCCGCTCCCCGGAGCGCATCCCGGATGTCACCGGTCATGCCTTTCTTGTTCGTGATCTGGGCCAGTTTTTTCTTCGAAAACGTCAGGTTCTCGCGTTTCTTGTGTACGATGCCGAGCGTATCTGTCACGATGATATCCCCGACACCATAGAGATGGAGGAAATTCGTGATCGCCTGTCCGGCCGCCCCTGCACCGCTTATGACGATCCTCACCTGGCGAGCCTTCTTTTTCGCCACCCGGAGCGCATTGATGAGGCCTGCGAGCACCACCATAGCCGTCCCGTGCTGGTCGTCATGAAGCACCGGGATATCCAGCGCTTTGCGGAGGCGCGCCTCGATCTCGAAGCACTGCGGTGCAGCGATGTCTTCGAGATTGATTCCGCCGAAACCGGGGGCGATGTTCTTGACCGTCTCGACGATGCTGTCGATGTCTTGACTGGCGAGTACCAGCGGCACGGCATCGATATCCGCAAGCGCCTTGAAGAGCATCGCTTTGCCTTCCATGACCGGGAGCGCCGCTTCCGGCCCGATATTGCCCAGGCCGAGCACGGCCGAGCCATCGGAAACCACCGCGACCGCATTCTTTTTCATCGTGTAGTCATACACGCGCGCCTTTTTCTCGGCGATGTGAGTCGAGACCGCTCCGACTCCGGGCGTGTAGTAGATGCTCAAGTCATGCTTGTCTTTGATCTTGGCCTTCGGGACGATAGAGATCTTGCCCCCGAGCTTCTTGTGGACGCGGAGCGCTTCGGCACCGAAAGTATTCTTCTGATTCTTTTTCTGCGTCATTTTGGTTGCTGTTACTTCTGTTTCTTCTTATCGAGCTTCTCGAGGCCGAGAATCTTGAACATACCGTAGATGACTGCCGAGATGATGATGAAGTCGATGAGGACTGCGGCGAAATCTCCCCACATGATCTGCACGTCCCCCATGACGAACTTGGCATCCTTCAAGTTTTCTGCCGCGCCGAGGAAAATGCCGACGAGCGGGTTGACGATGTCCGTCACGAATGCCGTGACCACCTTGGAAACCGCGCCGCCCAGGATGAAACCGACTGCCAGTCCGGCAACGCCTTGTTCGCGGATAAATTCGATAAAACCTTTGAATTGACGTGTCATAAGCCTACTCTTAACTGCTTACTTGCCCAAAAACTATAACACCCTAGGGAGCAGCCGTCCATTCCCAGCGCCAGTTCCTCGCCTCCCCCGAGAGCGCTCTCTTCGCTTGACGGAAGGGGTTTTCCCTACCCGGTCAAGGTGTATACTAGGAAGGTAATTCCTAAACTATTGAAGAGTATGGGAAAGGTCATCGGGCTTATCGCCCTCATCATCATTATCGGGGCCGGCGCCTACCTCTGGTCGAACCAAGCGAAAAATTCTCTCGAGAATGGCGCTGATTCTGCCATAGACAAGGCCCGCGACGCCAAAGAAGCGGTCGAGCAGAAAGGTGCCATTTCATCCCTCAAGGAGGCTATGGGCCTGGGAGAAGCCATGCACTGCACCTACGCCATGGAGCAGAACGGCAAAAGCTATGAATCGGAAATCACTCTCCAGGGAGAGCGGTTCCGCTCCGCGACCAAGATGGACGGCGTGACCATGTACGCTCTCCACGACGGCACGGCCCAGTACACCTGGACCTCCAAAGACAAGCAGGGGTTCAAGTTCGAGAAAGCTTGCCTGGATGAGATGCAAGATGCCTTCAAAGACCTCCCTCAAGCGACTACCGGAGGCCAGCAGATGGCAGAAGACGCGAAAGACACCCTCGATTTCGCCAAGAGTGTCCAATGCTCTCCAGCCGCCAGCATCGATCTCTCGGTTCCTGCAGACATCACCTTCACCGACCAGTGCGCCATGATGCGGCAGTCATTGGAAGCCATGAAGCAGCTGCAGCAGAAGATGCCCCAGGGCATGATGGGACAGTAGAAAGCTCGGTTAGGAAAATAAAAAACTGGCAGAAGTGCCAGTTTTTTTATTGGGGCAGAAGATTTTCCTCAATCCAAGATCTCGATGATGCCCCGGTTGCCGTCCACTCTCACCCTATCCCCGTCCCGGAAGACTTTCGTAGCGATCTGTGTCCCGATGATGCAAGGCTTGTTCATCTCTCTCGCGATGATAGCGGCATGAGAAGTGATCCCGCCCTCGTTCGTGACGAAGGCACCGGCCTTCTCCATGATCGGCACGAAGTCGACCGACGTCATCGTGGTGACCAGGATGTTTCCGCGGTCTATCTTATGGAAATCTTTCGCAGAAAGAATGACCCGCACGACGCCTTCGACCACGCCCTTGTTCGCCGTGAATCCCTTTACCGATGTTTCAGACGTCGCGCTCGGGGCGGAAGATTTTCCATGCGCCGTTTCGATGAACGCCACGAATTTTTGGAGGTCCTCCCCTTCGATCAGATGGTTCACACCGGTCTCATCGGTATAGTATCCGACGACTTTCCTTTTCTCTACGATGTCCTTGATATCGAATTCCGCGCCCTCGAGCAGCGCACGCATCTCCTCGGGGAGAAGAGAGAAGCAATCTCTCCAGTTCTCGGAATTTCCCAATGCGGCGATTTTTGAAAAAACATCCCGGTATCCGAGCGATACCCTGCTGAAGACGTTTTTCCTGAATTCGTTCAGACGCGTCCCTTCGGCGATGGCTTCTGCGAGGACCGTTACTTCCTCGTTCTTCATCCCTGCGAGCCTCTTCCGCTTCTGCTCGACCCTCTCTCTATGTTCCCGCTCGAAGCGCTCCAGCTCATCCGTGCAATTTTTCTGCAGCAATTCAGCGAGCTGCTTTCCGGCATCCTCGAGCGTCCAGGGATCCTCGCAGAAGTTGACCGGGATGAACCCATGATTCTCCAGCCATCCCTCGAGCAAGGCGGCCTGTTCTTCGTGCGGTACTCCGTTCTGTGCCTTCGCCCCTATCTCGAGCAGATCGAGCTGGGACCTGAAGAGCGGCGTGTGTTCGTCCGGATACGTCACCACGGCGATGGCTTCGGGGATATCCTCATCGGAAACGCCCTCCTTTTTCAAAAGTTCGGTAAGCGCGGTCATACCTGCGCGGCCGATGGTGGAAGTGAGGAAAAGCCCCGCGCACATCCGCGTATATTTCGCCATGAAATCATCCCAACGCTCGGGAGTGGTTTCTTCACAGAGCTTCTCGAGCGAAGACAGTAGTGCTTCGGAAAATTCCTCATAGCGCGCCCGGAGCTTCGCGATCCCTGCGGGAGCGGCTACCGATCCGAGAATAGCCTCGGAGTATTCCGCGATATTTTCGGAGCGGAAAAACAGGCTCGTCTCCGTGCCGAGAGCGGTTACTGCCAACTGCTGGTTCCGCGCATTGATTCCGAAATCAACCGTATGGTGAAAGTGGCCCAGAGAGGATATCCATTGATGCCAGAACGACACGTTCCGCGTAATGCCGAGCCGCCAATCTCCGTACCCTGTCTCGACATAATCCTTGGCTTCCGGCGCCGAAGCTTCTTGGGGGCTCTGGCCGAGCGTGGTGATCGGCCGGCTCTGGACGACGAAGAATTTCCCGCCTTCGGACGCCCACTCGACGTCGCAAGGAAAGCCGTAATGATTCTCGATGCGTACTACGATTTCGGAGAGCTCCAGGATCTGCTCATCGGTGAGCACCTGTTTTTCTCCGGTTGTTCCCGGTATTTCTTTCCATTCATTGCCGCCAGCCGCGGAACGATACATTCCTCTCGTCTGGGCCAGGATGTTCTTATCGATGATCCGGCGCGGAGATTTTTCCACCACGTAGTTATCCGGCGTAATCTGCCCCGACACGATCGCTTCGCCGAGTCCGAAACCGGCTTCCATGATTATCTGATTCCGGTCTTCCGTCACGGGGTGCACGGAAAAGGCGACGCCTGATGTTTCGCTTTCGACCATTTTCTGGACCACGACCGCGACGGATATCTTCAGCTCATGCAGATCTTTCTCGAAGCGATAGAAGATGGCGCGCGGGGTGAAGAGCGAAGCCCAGCATTTCTTCACGTTCTCTATCAGGTCTTCTTCCGTCGTATTGAGATAGCTTTCGAGCTGGCCCGCCCAGGCCGCGCTCGCGGAGTCTTCGGCGGTAGCCGAGGATCTGACTGCCACGTATTCCGCACCGAGGTTTCCGAAAAATTTCCGGATTTCTGCCGCGATGCTTTCCGGCATTTCGGCCGCCAGGAGCAAAGCCTGTATTTTCCTCGAAGCATTTTCCACGGTATGGATCTGCTTATGGTCTACCGAGCCGAGGATGGCGCTGATCTCCACGTGGAGATCAGTTTCTTCCAAGAATTTTTCAAAAGCGGGTGAGAGGATCACGAATCCCGGTGGCACAGGAATGCCTGCCTGCGTCATTTCGCCGAGCGAAGCGCCTTTCCCACCTGCGATTCCCACGTCTTTCGAGGACAAGTCTCCGAAGGCGAGTACTAGCCTATCCTTGCTTCTGCCTTTCTTCATATGCTTTTGCCAATTCAGCGAGTTTCACCATGTCGATACCGTATTCTTGGCCCCGAAAAATCACTTTCAAGCTTTTGCCGCCGCGCTCATCGGTTCTGATAGCGAATTCCATGCCTTCCGCGAACTGTAGCGCTCCCCCGATATCTTCTGCCTTCTCGAAACCGACGACTTCTCGGCCGTCGACTTCCCTTTTCAGGACTTCTTTCAGGAGCGCCTCGGGGAGACCCTGATGCGTGCCGTTCACCAGATCGATGTTCGAGCCGGAGAAAAGCTTGTCCGCCATCTTCGAATACTTGGCGATCATGTAGGCGAACGCTTCCGCTACTTCGTGCGGCGAGAACGTTTCGCTGTCCGGCCTTTCCTGCCCGAAACTCAAGAACCACTCCGCCGCCGTATCAGCGCCCTCTTCTTCCAGTTCCCTGAATTTTTTATAGAATTCCTGCGAGGATGGCGGGATGCCGATCTCGGTCCTGATCCGCGTTTTCAGTTTTTTGTCATGGGGAGAGTTTTCGATGATATGCTCCACCGTATCCATAGCCCGCTGTATCGGGCTGGAGTAGCCCTTGATCGCGTGCTTGTTTTCCAGATTCTCTCCGAACCCCGAGGCCTGCTTTTTGCCCTCGTCCGTCAATTCCCCTTCCCCACCCTTCTCTCCGTGGCGCACGAAAATGACATGTATCTCTACATTCCGCCCGAAGCGTTCCTGTGATTCCGGGGTGGTAATAAAGCGCGATTCGTTTTCCATAGCTGCATGCAACTTATCAGTTTCTCGGCTTTTCCTTAATTTTCCCGTATCTTTCTCGTTCCCTCTATCATAGGGATGAAAAAGGAGCCGCGCAAGACGGCCCCTTTTTCATATCGGCGGAAAGGGAGGGATTCGAACCCTCGGTACGGTTTCCCGCACGCTTGCTTTCCAAGCAAGTACCTTCAACCACTCGGCCACCTTTCCAGTTGCTTCAGGAAATTTCCGCCAGCGGCGGACCAGCCTCTGGCTGGCCTTTCAGCGCCTCGCATTCTATCGTACTTCCTTTATCCCGACAAGCTGCATAGTCCCATGCTCGGGCGTACGGCCCAAGAAGACCGCGACCCGGTCTCCCGCGGAGATCTTGCCGTCTTTCTTCGCTTCCTCCATGAGGAGCGTCGTGTGCGTATCATAACGTTCGTCCCCCTCGAAGAGGTACGGGTCTATCCCCCAGACAAGCGCGAGCTCGTTCCAGACGCGGCGGTCGTTGGTCGCCACCAGGAGGCGCGATTCGGGACGGAAGTGGGACAGGAGACGCGCCGTAAATCCGCTTATGGAAAGAATGAGGATAGCCTTGGTCCGGAAGCTCTGTGCGAGCTGATACACGCTCCGGATCATCGTCGAATACTCGTTCTTGAAATTGAGATCGAGGGCGTGGTACAGGTCATCGAACGGCGACTCTTCGGTCTTCTGAATAATCTCGCTCATCATGGCGACCGTTTCCACCGGGTACCTGCCCATGGCTGACTCTTCCGAAAGCATGACCGCATCGGTATGGTCGATGACGGCATTGGAGACGTCGCTCACTTCGGCACGCGTCGGGCGCGGATTCTCTGTCATGCTTTTCATCATCTGCGTCGCGACGATGACTGGCTTGGCGGCCTTCAGGCTTTCGCGGATAATCTTCTTCTGAAGGAGTGCGATCTCGCTTTCCGGCATCTCGATTCCCAAGTCGCCGCGCGCCACCATCACGGCATCGGTTGCGGCGATAATCGACTGGAGATTCCTGATCGCTTCCTTGCGCTCTATTTTCGAAACGATTTTCGGGAGGCGCGCCTCATCGGAAGCGTAGGCTTTCATCTGGGCGCGGACCGTCGCTATGTCTTCGGCAGAACCGACAAAGGAAAGCGCGATATACTCCACTCCCTCACCCAAGATGAATTCGAGATCACGCTTGTCTTTCTCGGAAATGATCGGGAGGGTGATCTCCGAATCCGGCAGAATGACGCCCTTCCGGGTTTTGATGGTTCCGGGGCTCTTGGTCTCGGCAGTAAGACTCTTTTCCTCCTTGGCTGTCACGGTGAGCTCGAGCGTCCCATCCTCGATGAGGAGGGCGTGCCCCACCTCCACATGATCGATGATTCCGGGAATGTCTAGGAATACGATGTTTTCACCCTCAAGCGATTCCTTGTGGGAGATATCGCTCACCGTCACTTTGGCACCCTGCTCAAGCTCGAGCGGAGCGGCTATCTCGGTGCGGATGCGCGGCCCCTGGAGGTCGGCCAGGATGGCGATCGGGGTCTTCAGTTCTAGAGAGAGCTCGCGCACGCGATTGATCACCTCCTGATGCCACGCGTGCTCGCCGTGCGAAAAGTTCAGCCGCACGACGTTCATGCCGGCATTCACCAGAGCGCGGAGCATCGCTTTCGATTCCGAAGCCGGGCCGATGGTCGCGACGATTTTGGTCTGCTTTTTTCCTTGCATGCCTTTTCTTTTTATTTCCCGGCGAGGACGCGGAAGCCGGGGACTCGCCATCCCCATACTCACCCAGTATAGCTCATCGCTTTTAAATGAAAAAGAAAAAGCGGCCGACATCAGTGTTCTGATGCGGCCGCTTGCTTGTGAGAGCTGATCTCTTCAGCGTTCCGGCTGAAAATCAGCTGCCCAGTCTTCGCGAGAAGCTGTTCGGCTGATTCTTGCCGCGCTTGGCTGGGGCTGGAATTCACTCTCCCAGTCTTCGGCGCGGTCGGACCGGCAGGTGCGCGTGGCGGTCGGTTCGGAAACATATTTCCCGCCGCGGCGCATCGTCGTCGTCATCGTCATTTCGCATGACGACGCCGGCGCTGATGAGAGGTAGTCGCGATAGGCCTGACGGGCGACTGCCTCGCAGGAACGGCTGTTGTCCCTGGAAGACTGGTAACTGTTGTAGTTGCGGATCGAGTGATACCGCTTTCCAACAATCAGCTTCCCGAGGCCTTGGACGAAGATATCTGCTCCGCCAGAGATAGCCTGATTAGCTACCTGCTGACCGATATTATCGCTGGCGCAGACACGGAAGACTTCGTCCGCGTAACGCTGTGCCAGCGCCACCTTTTGAGCGGTATGCCTCTGCGGGTCCTGACGGGACGACCGCTGGCCGTAATTCCCATAGCCGGCCGGTTCGAAGATGTTGCTTCCGCCAGCCTGGGCCGGAGCCGCAAGCGAAGAGGAAAGCGCGATCAGGGCAACGAGAGCAACAAAAAGAGTCTTCATGGTCTTTCTCCTGTGAGAGATCTGCTTGGGTTGTAAAGTTACTATGACCTATCATTATACTCCAAAATAAGCGGAATGTCAAGAGAAAGAAGAGGATAAGGCTTTATTTAAAGCAAAAAACCCTGCTATATCAGCAGGGCTTTGAGCGAAATTTCCCTTAGATGAGCCCTAGTTCTTGTAGAGCTCTTTGACCTGGAAGAGGAAGTACCAGCCGATAATCGCGCCGATAATCCCGCTCACGATATTGAAGGACACGATGTTGCCGACGAGCATCACCAGGGATGCATAGTAAGCGAGCTGCCAGCCCTTGTGGGTGCGCTTGAAGAGTCCCGGCACCGCCATAATCTCTATCACGAACGCGATAGCGGCGAAAATCGCCGAGATGATCCCGGCCGTTCCCCAGTAATAGCTGCCGCCCATCATCGCAAACGGCGCGAGGAATGCGTTTATGCCGAGCGCTGCGATAATCACTGGCAGTGCCATGATCGCACCTATGATTACTATATATGGCGCGATCTTCACAAGAATCTCCTTGACGCTCATCGGGAGCGTGAAGGGAGCCTTCTTCACCATGTACTCTTCGAGGAGCGCTTCGAGCTTGTCGGTCGCACCCTTGACCTCGGCTTTCGCGCTGCCCTGCCCAGTACCTGGCTGCTGTTCCTGCTTCGGCGCCTCGTGTTCCGGCGCCGGGCTGCCTTGCGGCGTGCCCGCCTGCATGTTTTCGTCCATATGCGTTAGAAAAAATTAGCTACTTTTATTATACTCCTGTCTCCGAATCAGACCAGCTTTCGATCTCTTGCAGAATCTCGGCCGGGATCGGGTCGCGCTCCGGGCTCACTCCGGGATAGCGCCAGGCACTGATAATCTTCTTCTGGCCCCGCTCGAGAGGACCTGTCTTTTTCTTCTCCTGATACATCACCCAGATCTCCTGTCTCCAAGTTTCTTTGTCCCCCGTCTTTTTCGGTGAGACCGGCTGCATCACGGCGATGGTCTGTGGGACGATACCCTTTTCCGTCCGGCGCGGCGAACGGATGACTCCGCGCACCTTCTGCTCGCTCAAGCCGTACTGGCGCATCTTGTAGCGCGAGTGCTCGGTGTAGCGGAACTCGCCGATCGCTTTCTTCTTGCGCTCCTGGCTCTTCTGGAAACGCGCCCGCGCCAGTGCTGCGAATTCTTTGTAAGTTGGCATGTTATTTGAATCGAGGAAGTGCCTGGAATTATTTCTGCTCCATGCCGCGGAGAGCAGCGATGCGGTCTTCGATCGGCGGATGCGTCATGAAGAACTTGGAAAAATGCTGGCCCTTGAGCGGGTTGGAGATATAGAGGTGCGCCGTGGCGCGGTTGGCGGCCTCGAGCGGCTCGGTATCGCCGGAGATCTTCTCCAGAGCGCTGGCCAGCCCCTCCGGATAGCGCGTGAGAAGCGCTCCGGAAGCATCGGCCAGGAACTCGCGCTTCCGCGAGATGGCAAACTGCAAGAGCATGGCGAAGAACGGCGCCAGGATGGAGAGGATGATCGCCGCGATGAAGAAAAGCGCCTGGGCCTGGCCCCGGTGATCGTTGTCGCGGTCGCTAAAGAAAGCGAAGTGGCGGAACCAGTCGGCGAGAAGCGCCACGAATCCGACCAGGATGACTACGACGGTCGCGACGAGCGTATCGCGGTTGCCGATGTGCGACAGTTCGTGCGCGATGACGCCTTCGAGCTCGTTTTTCTCCAGACGGTCGATGATACCGGTGGTGAGGCAGATGACGGCATGCTCGGGGTTGCGGCCCGTCGCGAACGCATTCATGGCCGAGTCTTCCATGATGTAGATCTTGGGGAGCGGCAGCCCGGCCGTGATAGCCAGGTTCTCCACGAGGCGATAGATTTCCAGATTTTCGCGCGGGTCGAGCTCATGCGCGCTGCTCATAGAAAGCACGATCCGGTCGCTCCACCAGTAGGAGGCTACGCTCATGCCGACCGAGAAGAGGACGGCGCCGTAGAGGATAGTGCTCTCCCCCATCGCTCCCGCGAAGACATAGCCTACGCCGATGACGAAGACGAGGAAAAGAGTGATATAGAACCAAGTGAGGCGGATGTTTTTGTCGTATTGGTTGTAGAGTGTTGCCATAATTTGCAATCAAAAGGCGCACTTTTGTGCGCCGTAAGTATATCCGATTTTTCCCTTCCTGGACAGACTAGAAACTGACCGCGACAGGCTCCTTCTCGGCTCCGGCAGCCTCGAAGAAATCGCGCTTGGCAAAGCCGAAGAGGGAGGCAATGATGCTCGTGGGGAAGGTGTCGATCTTCGTGTTGAGCTCCATGACATTCGTATTGTAGAAGCGGCGCGATGCCTGGATCTTGTTCTCGGTATCGGAGAGCTCGCGCTGGAGTTCGAGGAAGTTCTGGTTGGCCTTGAGGTCGGGATAATTCTCCGCGACGGCGAAGAGACTCTTTAAGGTGTCGGAGAGCATGTTCTCGGCCTCGGCCTTCGCGCTCCCGCTTCCTGCCTGCATCGCATTGGTGCGCGCCTGCGTCACCTTTTCCAAAAGCTCGCGTTCGTGCTCGGCATAGCCCTTCACGGTATTGACGAGGTTCGGGATGAGGTCGTAGCGGCGCTTCAGCTGGACATCGATATCGCTCCAGGCTTCCTCGACGCGCATCTTGAGCCGGACCAGACCGTTGTAGATCGCGATGACGAAAAGAATGAGGAGAGCAACGATGCCTAAAATAACGTAGAGCGGGTTCATATGGTTGATAGATAAGAGTTCTCGTACATGAAGAGTAGCAAAAGAGCGGCGGAATGCCAAGAATCAGGCTGATTCATATTCATGATATACTGGAGCCAAGAAAAATTCTATGCAAACGCTCCAGCCATATCTCGTCTTCATCATTCCGATCATCGTAGGCATCCTCGCGCAGATCGTGAAATTCATCCTCTTCACCATCCGCTATGGCTGGCAACCGGGGTACATCTTCACCCACGGCCATATGCCGAGCGCCCACACCGCCTTCGCGACTGCTCTTCTCGTCTCTATCGGCTATTATGAAGGTATCCATTCCGGCGCGTTCGCCGTCACGGTAGGACTCGCCTTCCTGATCATCGATGACGCGCTCCGCATCCGCATGCACTTGGGCGACCAGGGCCGCTACCTCAATATGCTCGTCGAGCAGATGGATCTCGACAAAAAGCAGTTCCCCCGCCTCAAAGAACATGTCGGGCATCGCACGAGCGAAGTGATCGTCGGCAGCCTCTTCGGAGCCTTTTTCACGATCGTCCTCATCGCGCTCTCCCTGTAGGGAAACAAGCCGAAAAAAGAGCCTCGCTATGAGGCTCTTTTTTATTTCTTGAGTTCCTTCAGGGTCTCCTCTATCGTTTGCCGCTCGCTCCAGGGTTCGCGCCGGTCCGCCCAGGCCATGCTGGTCTCGGCACCCTTGCCGGTAATGAGGACGATGTCGCCCCGCTCCGCGAGCGAGAGCGCTTTCCGGATAGCCTCGCGCCGGTCGAAGATACGGAAATATTCCTTGTCTTTCTTCTTGGTAACGCCCTTCTCTACCTCGTCTATTATGCGCTCCGGGTCCTCGGTATACGGGTCTTCATTCGTCAGGATGACGACATCGGCATTCCGGGAAGCGATATCCCCCAGAATCGGCCGCTTGCCGCGGTCGCGGTCGCCGCAGGTGCCGAAGACATGGATGATCTTCGTTCCGGGGATCTTCAGGGGCAGTACCGAAGCGTAGAGCTTCTCGAAAGCGTCCGGCGTCACGGCGTAGTCGATGATGATATCGATGCCTTCGGCATTCGGTACCAGCTCCATGCGGCCCGGTACGCCGCGCATCTCGGCGAGCGCTTCCCGTGCACTGGAGAAATCGATCCCGAGCAGGCTGGCCGCGCCAAGCGCCGCCAGCGCGTTCTCGATATTGAAGAGTCCGGGGAGCGGCAGCCGGAAATGGATTTCCCCAACGCGGAATTCGATCGCGTGGAAATCAAGCGAGATGCCTTCGGCGACGATATCGGCTGTTTCTTCCTTCGTGCTGTAAAGCACGGTTTTTCCCGGGACCAGACCCTGGAACTCTTCGGGGTGTTCCATGTCTGCATTGATGACGGCGTGCTTCGCCTGCTTGAAGAGCCGGGCTTTGGCTTGGCGGTAGCGCGGAAGCGTCTTGTGATAGTCCAGGTGCTCGCGCGTCACGTTGGTGATGACCGCGATAAGGTACGGGACGCCGAATACCCGATGCTGGTCGAGCGCATGAGAAGAAGTCTCGAGCACCACATGCGTTACGCCGGCCCGGTGCGCTTCAGCCAGGAACTTCTGGAGTTTCCAAGAGGACAGCGTCGTGAATTTGGACGCATTCACCCATTCGCGGTCGCCGATACAGAAGTTGACCGTCGTCGCGAAAGCAGTCTTGTATCCGACGCGCTCCAGGATGCGCGCAATCATCTGCGCAGTCGTCGTCTTGCCATTCGTTCCGGTGACGCCGATAACCGAAAGCTTCCTGCCGGGGAATCCGTAGCGGATATTCGCCAGAAGTGCCAAGCCGAGGTGGCCCAGATTTTTTACCGGCTGTGGAATAATTTTGAAAATAAAGCGCATACGTATCAGAAACGGAAAAGGTTGCGGACTGCCCGCAGAGTGCGATAGAGGGAATATTTCTTGGTATCCAGAATGATATCGTAGGTGCCGGGAAAAAGTAAGCCGGGAAGTTCTCCTGCAAAGCCTTCCTTGAAGCGCGTGATCCCGCTCCAGTCCGAGCTTTTCCCGCCTTCCGTCTCCCGCTGGATGCCTCCGAGATCATAGAAGCGATACCCGAGGGCTTTCGCGCGGCGCATCGACTCCCACTGAAGGAGAAACGGCGCCATCACCTGGCGCGCCTCGCCGCTGGTCCCGCCATGAAGATACGTCGCCGTATCTCCGAAGAAGCAGACGATATTCGCAGCGAGCACCTTTCCCTCGTATTTCGCGACGAACAGCTTGGCGGTATCCGGAATACTCTCGAGCATTGTCCGGTAATGTGCCGCGCCATGCGCACGGATCCCTTTGCGGAGAGAAGTTTCCCGGACCAGGCCGAGGAAGGCTTCGTGATCTTCCGGATCAGCGCTTTCGGAAACGGTTACGCCGTGCTTCTCGGCCAAGCGGATATTGTAGCGTGTCTTCGCTTTCATCCGAGCGAGAAGCTCGTCTTCGCTCGGCGCAAGATCGATCCTCAATATCTCCCGCGGCTGGATGTCATGAGGAGCTCTGACGCAGCGCTTCCCGAAATGCTTCTGGAACGTCAGGAGACTCTCGTCGTCTTGCGGCTCGAAACGGATCCAGGCGGCCTGCCTCTCCGAACCTGCCTCCGCTATAGCCCGAAACGCTTCCTCTCCGGCATCCGGAGCCACTACGGGCCCGCGCGGAAAATATATGAAACTCGCAAGCGGGGCTTTCTCCGTTATTCCCTGCGCACAGTAAGAACTCCCATCTCCAAGGAGGAGCGTCTCCTTGCCGAGAGCCCGCTGAAACGCTCCCCAGGCCGCTGATTGGAGCAATCCCCCGTCTTTGGCATGGGTTTTGAGAAAATTCTCGTGCTGGTCCATCTACTTGCCTAAATTCTTGAGAGCCTGGCGGATGCGGCCGCTGATGTCGCCTTCTTTCGGCACCTGCTTCAACGCATCGCGAGCCTGGGTGACAGAATAGCCGAGCGCCGTAAGGGCTTCGAGGGCCTCCTGGTCGGCGAGCGCCCCTTCCTGGTCGGCGAGATCCACCGCTTCTACCTTGTTCTGGAGCTCGATAATGACACGCTCGGCCGTCTTCTTCCCCACTCCGGAAACCCGGTAGAGGATGCTCGGGTCCTTGTTCACGATAGCCGTACGGATGGTCTTGGTATCGGCAATCGAGAGGATGGAAAGGGCCACTTTCGGGCCGATTCCGGAGATCGTGATGAGAAGCTCGAACATGTGGAGCTCTTCCTCGTCGAGAAAACCATAGAGAAGGAGCGCGTCTTCGCGCACGTGGGTGTGGATGTGAAGCATCACTTCGTCTTGGCCTGCGAGCTTGCCGAGAGCGTATACGGTCACAGCCACCTGGTATCCGACGCCTCCGACCATGAGGATGACGCTGTTCCCCTTGATGGCCGCTATATTTCCTGAAAGTCGCGCTATCATAATGTTTTTCCGTTCCGTCCCATTGTAACACGCGGGCATTCCCGCGGAAAAAGTCGCGTCTTGTCAAGACAGGTGAAGCATGGTAGAAAGGGTATGTCTCAAATCCATGTTCGTCGTGTTATTTAGCCACTAAATTATCGCATTGATATGCCAATCAAGAAGTCAGCCGAGAAGTACATGCGCCAGACTGCGCGCCGGACGGCCCAGAACAAGATCGTAAAGGGCGTGCTCAAGAGCGCTGTGCGCAAGACCCGGGAGGCGGCCCAGGCCGGAAACCTCTCCGAAGCCAAAGATCTGTTCAAGAAAGCCCAGAAGGCTATCGACAAGGCAGCCCAGAAGAAGATCATCAAGAAGAATACCGCTGCCCGCAAGAAGTCCCGCCTGAACGCTCTCGTCAAAAAGGCGGCCCAGAAATAATCCTGGCGCACCTTACCGAAAAAATAAAACCCTCTCTTTCCGGAGAGGGTTTTTGGTTTTTCAGAGGCGCGAGATAAAGAGATCGAGTGCGAGCAGGCTATCGGTATCGCCTCGCTTGATTTCCTGATCCGCTTCCGCCAGCATCCGGAGTCCGCGCCGGGTCCGCGCCAGCGGAAACTCCCCCGTCACCCGAAGCGCTTTGCCCGCCACGAATGGCGAGATCCCGGTCTGCTTCGCTATCTGGCCGCTCTCCCGCAGTCCACTGTCGGAGGCTTCACGCACCATCATGAACTGCCGGAGCTGCCAGGCGCAGAGCGCGAGGAGCGGCAATACCCCTTCTTTGTTTTCCGCTGCGTTGCGGAACAAGAGAAGCGCCGTGCCCCGATCGCCGCGCGCGAGGGCATCGAGTGCCTGGAACACAGTGTCTTCCTTATCGCTTCCGACCATGAGCTCTACATCTGCCGGGCGGATTTCTTCGCCTGCCCGATACAGCGCCAGCTTCTCCAGTTCCGTACACAGGTTCGCCGTATCCTTCCCTGCCCGCGCCAAGAAGAGCCGGAGTCCTTCGCGAGAGAAGCGTGCGCCGGATCCGAGGCGCGCGAGCTCTTCTAAAACCAGCTTCTCCTGTCCGCGTTCTTCAAGCGCTGCGAGGACTTCGCTTTGCGCATGCTTCGCGAACCACTTCATGAGCGGATCGCTCTTCTTGGGATTCCCCGGTTCGATGAAAAGAAGCGTCACGTCGTCCCGTTCCGTGAGAGCCGCCGTCTCCAGAAATTTTTCCAGACGCTCGCCCGCTTCCGCCGCAAGCGCAAGCGGATGGAACGCTATGAGCATTTTCGGAGCCGCGAAGAGCCCTGCCTCGCACGCCTGAAAAAAACGGTTCACATCCTCCGGTCTGCCCTGATCCTCGAAATCGAACACGAACAGCTCGGCTTCCGGAGAAGATGCGAGAAAAGCCTCTTGGAGCTCGCGGCGCCGCCGGCCAAGCAGGAAAAGATCGTTGCCGGAAATGAAACGGATCATATGGTACGGATTCTAGAAAATTCAAATCTCTCTCCAGTCCCCTAGTATAGCAAAACAGCCCGAGGCCCGGGCTGTTTTTCTCAATGATGTGCTCTTGGCTAGTTTACAGGAACCCATCGGAGGCTCTGGCCCGGCTCGAGCACCTCGACCCAGATCTGGCCCGGGACGAAAGCGATCTCGTTGCCCGACTCGTCGAGGAAGAAGAGCTTGCTGTCGATACTCGACTTGTCCTTCTTCCAGGTACCGCGGATTTCCTGCCCGTTCATATAGTAGAACGCATCGCCGCTGTCGGTGTGGTCATACCACGGGTCGCCCAGCTGCAGGTTGTTGTACTGCCCTTCGATCTGTTCCGATTGAGCCATAATCACGACGACGTTTTTCGGCGCGAGACGTTCGTTGGTATTCCGATCTACATCCGCCACATTGCCCCAGATGCGCTTGTAGCTATTGCTCTCCTGATCGTAATCATATTCCGCCGCGAACGGGCCTGCGAAGGCGACACGCAAGTGTCCGCCCTTGGCGCGGTTCTCTACTGGCGCTTCTGCGGCGTGTTTGTATCCGACGAATTTGTTCTCCATGCGGTAACCGAAGTTTTGGGCGCAGGCCAGGAAGTCAGCCGGTTTGCCGTAGCCGCTGTCCACGCCGCGAGCCATCCCCTCCTTGCGGAAGCAGGGATTCACCGGGCAGGCATTCGCGGATTTTCCCGCATCGCCATTGCAGTTGATGTTCTCCACTTCGTTGCGGTCGAGGATGCCCTTGGCAAGACCGACCGGATCGGTCTCGGAATGCGATTCCGAGCGTCCCCATGAGACGAAGATGGCGTCGAGACCCTTGGCAAGATGGATGAAGTCATGGCGCGCGCTCCGCATCGAGCCGACTTCCGGCGGGGTATTGCAGATATAGATTCCCATGAGGCGCGTGATGGACGCCGTAATGACCGGCATCTCTATCACCATATCCGCCGCTCCGAATCCGGCTGCCGGACGCGCTGTCACGTCTCCCGGCTGCATCACCGCTATAGAGCGGCGGTTCCAGTTATCGCACGGGAGTCCGGAAATCGGGCTGATGTTCCCTTCATTCAGAGGTCCGGTCTGGACTGGCAGCCCCTTTTTCTCGAGTTCGATCGGCTGGCGAGCCTCTTTCTTCCAGAAGAAAAAATAGCTGGCGAGCCCGGCAATCACCAGAGCGACCAGCAGAATGACAACCTTTTGTTTATTACTCATATGGTAAAAGTGTTATTTTTGGCAGCTTGAGCAATAGAAGACGCTCCGCTGTCCCATTTTTTTACGTACGATTATTGTACCACATTTCTTGCATGGTTCTCCCTGTCGGCGATAGACGAAGAGTGTCCGCTGGAAGCGTCCCGGCAGACCATCCGTATCACGGAAATCGCCGTCGCTCGTCCCGTGGAGCCTTACGGCATGGCGCAAGACTTTCTTGATAGCCGGGAGGATTTTCGGCCATTCGCTCGGCTTGATATCCGCGATCCTGCGCATAGGAAGGATGCCCGCGAGAAAGAGCGCTTCGCTCCGATAAATATTCCCGATGCCGGCAATCAGGTGCTGTTCCAGGAGGACCGCCCCGATCGGCCGGGAACTCCTCGCCAGAAGCAGTCCCTTGAAGACATCCTGCGTGAGCTTCGGAGAAAGCGCATCGATGCCCAGCGTCATGATGCTGGAGAGCATTTCCGCTTCTCCGGTCTCTACCGCTCGCAGCCAGCCGAACTTGCGCATATCGGAAAACTCGAGCGTCGCACCGTCGGAAAACGTGATGATGTGATGGATGTATCCGTTTATCGGGTCTTCTGTGAACGCCTTGTCATCGCGGTTCTCCTCTGTCTTGTACAGGAAGTGCCCGGTCATCTTGAGATGCGCGACGATAGAGTAGCCGTTGTCGAGATCGATCACGATGTGCTTGCCGAAACGCCGCACGCCGAGAACAGCGGCACCTTTGATCTTCTTCGCAAAGGTCGTCTTGGAAGAATAGATTTTCTTCCCCCAATCGCTCCAGAAGGAACGGATGGTTTTCCCGGTGATTTTCCGGTCGAGTTGGACGACGACCGTCTGTACTTCTGGAAGTTCAGGCATACTCTCACCAGTATCAGAAACCGTTCGCCCGGCTGATAATATCGCGATGGACCTGGTCGAATTTCATATCTCCCATATGAATATCATTCTTCTCTTCTAAGATACCTTTGATAAGAGGGATTTCATCACTCAAGATTTTGGCTATATGATCATGGCCGCATTCTTTGGCATATCGCGAAAAAGCAATCAGTTGAACAAGGACCTGCTCTAGAATCATTCTTTGTGCTGGATGTTTCAAAAATTCCGCATGTCGGTCCTCATTGAGCCAAATAGCGGCTAGTTCCATCACCTTAGTCCTTTCCATCCCTACCACCACCCGAGGCAGATTCTCGAAAACCCCTTTCATACGGGAATTCTTCGACTTGAAATATTTTACTTGAGCAAGATGTCCTTCGTCCATTTCTTTTTTAATGCGGTCGAATTTTTTATCGAGAGTGCCTGAATTCCTATCCGCGCTGAATGTCACATCAATAGCCAAGCCCAAATGTCGGAAGGCGCGGGATTCTTCTTCAAACTCCACCATCAGGTCAATTCCGTTGATGTAATCATCATAGAGAGAAGTTTTGATTGCCTGCGCTTTTTCTCCAAACCATCCGCTTCTGCCTATCTGCCGATAGATTACCCCTTCCATGACATCTGCATATTTCTTATGAGGTTCATTCGTCTCAAATTTCTTTTTCAGATCCGCGGCCTTAGACTTATCTGCACTGACCTGGTCTTCAGGATAAGGATCGATGAACTCATCCAATTGGATAGCCTCTTTCTTGAATATCTCCTCTGTTCTTCTGTGCGCCTTTTCGATATTCGGATGCAAGAAATCCTTGCTTTCCTTTTTTCTATCCAGCCCAGCCAGAAAATTATCTTCAAATCCCATATTTTTTCTTTAAAACAATTAAATCTCTCCCCAGTCCTTTCCGGTGTAGACTTCCGCGATGAGCGGCACAGAGAGCGTGTACACCTCTTCCATAACACGCTTCACTTCTTTGGCGAATTCCTCACCCACCGCTTCTTCCGCTTCGAAGATGAGTTCGTCATGCACCTGGAGCACCATGCGGACGCTTTCCGAGAAGCGTTCCTTGATGAGCGCGTCGACTGCGATCATACCGAGCTTGACGATGTCCGCCTCCATGCCCTGGATCGGCATGTTGATCGCCATGCGTTCCGCGGAGCGCACCACTTGGAAATTGCCGCTTTGGATTTCCGGGATATAGCGGCGGCGTCCTAGCTCCGTCTCGACGAAAAGTTTCTCGCGCGCCTCTTCCTTCAAGCGCTCCATGAATTTCTTCACGCCGGAAAACTTCTTGAAATACGCGTTGATGAATTCTGCCGCTTCTTGCGGGGTGATCTCTGCTGCTTGGGACAGCCCGTAGGATCCCATGCCGTACATGAGCCCGAAGTTGAACACTTTGGCCTTGCGGCGCATATCAGGAGTGACTTCTTCCGGCTTCACTTTGAATACCACGGCAGCGGTCGTCCGGTGCACATCCTCTCCCTTGTGGAACGCTTCCACCAACGCCTTGTCCCCGCACATATGCGCCATAATGCGGAGCTCGATCTGCGAATAGTCCGCTCCGACGAGAACTTTCCCCTTTCCCGCCTCGAAAGCGCTTCTGATGCGCTCGCTCCAGGAATTGCGTGCAGGAATGTTCTGGAGATTAGGCTCGGTCGAAGAGAGCCGGCCAGTCGCCGCGACCGCCTGCTGGAATGTCGTATGGAGGCGCGAATCCTTATCGACCAGGAGCGGCAAGGCATCGAGATAGGTCGTTTTCAATTTGAAAAGTTCGCGATAGCTCTCGATCTTCTGGATAATCGGATACTCCTGGAGTTTCGCCAGTTCGCTCGAAGCCGTCGAGATTCCGGTCTTGGTTCTCTTGATATTCGTGGTCGGAATCTTGAGGTCGGTGAAGAGGATTTCCGAGAGCTGCTTGGGCGAATTGATATTGAACTCCTTGCCGGCGAACTTGTAGATGTCTTTCTCGAGGGTTTCCAATTCTTTGCCGAGCTCTTCGGAAAGCGCGCGGAATTTCTCCGTGTTGAGATAGATGCCCTCTTTTTCCATCCCGTAAAGAATGGGGATGAGCGGCATCTCGATATTGCGGAATACGTCCTCAAGCGTCCGCCCCTTCTTCTGGGTCTTGCTCACGTCGCGGAGCTTTTTTTCGAACTGCTCGTGGAGGCGGAAGAGCGTGACAGCGGGAAACGCGATCTCTTCTTCCCCGAGTTCGGAGAGGGCGAGGTACGGGAGCTCTACATTGCCTCCGGAATTCAAGAGATAGGCCGCTATCATGATATCGGATGAGATTCCGGCAAGGCCCGTTTCTTCCGGCGCCAGCATGTGGAGGAGGGTCTTTTCGTCATACACCGTTTTGGCGATCTTTTCATCCTCCAAGAACGCCTTGATGGCCGGCTTCGTCTTCTCGTTCCATTCCAGAGTGGTCGAGCCCCTCTCGGAAAAGGCTACGTCGATACCGCTCGGGCGATGTCCGAAAAGCGATCCTGTTTCAGCCGTAACGAAGACCGCGGCAAGCTTTCCCTCGTTTGCGGAAAGGAAGGTCCGTATCGCTTCCGGTTCTGCCAATGTTTTGGCGCGTTTCTGCTGCGCTTTTTTCTTCGCTTCTTTCTTTTTAGTAGCTGGAAGCGCGCCTTCTCCGCCAGGCAAGCGCTTCACGAGGCTCCAGAATTCCATCTCCTGAAGAAGTGCTGTGAGCTTGGCTCGGTCGAAGTCATGCGCGAGCGCGTCCGGCAAACGGAGCGTTACCGGTGCCGCCGTGTCGATCCTCCCTAATTCCCTCGAAAGAAACACCTGCTCTTTGTCTTGGATGAGCTTGGCCTGGACGTTGCTCTTTATCTCATCGATGTGACTGTAGATGCCCTCGAGCGTCACGTATTTCTTCAAAAGGTCGCTTGCGGTCTTCGGTCCGATCCCGCGCACGCCGGGGATATTGTCCGAACTGTCCCCCGCCAGACCTTTGTAATCCGGAATCTGCTCCGGCTTGAAGCCGTATTTCTCTTCGACGAGCGCCTCGTCGTAGAGAACGGTGTCTTTGATGCCCTTGCGCATCGTGAAAACCTTCACAGAATCGTCCACCAGCTGAAGGACGTCATTGTCACCCGTCACGATGATCACTTCTGCACCTTCTTTGGAAGCTTGGCGAGCGAGCGCCCCCACGCAATCATCCGCCTCAAAGCCTTCCTTCTCGTAAATAGGGATATTGAAGGCCTGGACGATTTCCTTCACCCGAGGGATCTGGGCATACAGGTCATCCGGCGCTTTGACGCGGGTGGCTTTGTAGTCTTCGTACTGCTCATGGCGGAAGGTGGGGCCGGCCAGATCGAAGGAGGCAGCGATGTACTCCGGCTTGAATTTCTCCAGAACGGAAAGGAGGGTCGTCGTGAATCCGTAGACGGCGTTCACCAATTCGCCCTTCTTGGTCGTGAGCGGCGGCAAAGCATGGTACGCCCGATGGATAAGCGCATTTCCGTCCAAAAGCACGATGGTTTTCTTCTTTCTTTCCATGCCTTTAGTATACTTCTTTGGCTTTTTAAAGGCAAAAAGCGCCTTCTAGGAGATGCTGATGTGCCTTCCCTCTCCGGCATCGGGCTCGTGCAAGAGGGTTATGGTCAGGCGTTCCGCGGGAAGAAGGGCGCTCACACGTTCCGGCCACTCGAGAATGACCAAGCCCTCCGGATCAGAACCCCATTCCGCAAAGCCGATCGTATCGAAATCCTTGGCTTCGACCCGGTATGCATCGGCATGGTAGACACGCTTCACTCCTTTCGGACTCGGTTCCGGAAGCGCGTATTCTTTCATAATGACGAAGGTGGGACTGACATAAGGCCCGCTGGCGCCAAGACCTTCCAGAATGCCCTGGGCCAAAGCGGTCTTTCCGGCACCGAGGTCTCCGGAAAGGGCAAGGAAAGTCCCTGGAGCGAGCTCTAAAGCGAGCTTGCGGCCGAAATCCCGGGTTTCTTCTTTCGTTTTGGCAAAAAATTCTTTTTCCATAGCGCCTCCATGGTAGCGCGAGTGAGCGCCTTTGGCGAGCTTTTTTCCGCAATTGACACCCTGCTTCCAATCTGTTACTTTTGACTATCTTTCAAATACATCCCTCTGAATCCCTTGCCCCATGTCCCTCACGCCCGCCCAACAGTTTGACGAACTCTCCAAGAAGACCTCACGCCCGCTGGTTCTGCTTCCAGCCTTCCCTTCGGCCGATGCCATCGCTACCGCTTACGCCCTCGCTCTCTGGTTCGAAACCAAAGAGAAAGAAGTGACCGTCGCCGGAGACACCCTCCTCCAAGACAAAGAGGCTCTTTCCTTTCTCGCCAATCCTCGCGACCTGCGCGGCGCCATCACCGGAGCGCGCGATTTCGTCCTCTCTTTCAATACTGAACGCAACAAGATCATCGACGTGCGGACAGAGACGCTCCCGGAAGAGCTCCGCATCTACCTGACTCCGGAACACGGCATCATCGATCCGCGCGACTTCTCCTTCATTCCGGCGAAATTCACCTTCGACCTCGCTATCGTCATCGGAGCGGTCGACAAGGAACGTCTCGGCAACATCTTCGAGCACAATGCGGACATCTTCTACGAGATGCCGATCATCAATATCGATAACCATAGCGATAACGAGCTCTTCGGCCAGCTGAACCTGGTAGACGTCACCGCCTCTTCCGCCGCAGAAATTCTCGCGGATATCTTCTTCTCCCTCGCTCCGGAAACGCTCCCGGAAAGCGTCGCCGAAAGCCTGCTTGCCGGTATCATCACCGCAACGGACAGTTTCCAGAAAAAGAATACGACTCCGAAATCCCTGCACCTCGCATCGCTCCTCATGCAGCACGGCGCCGACCAGCAGAAGATCGTCCGCTCTCTCTACAAGACGCAGCCTCTCCACCTCCTGAAGCTCTGGGGCAAGGCGATGGCTCAAGTGAAGTGGAACGAGGAACTGCGCCTTATCTGGTCGCTGGTCGGGATCGAAGACCTCGTCCATGCGCGTGCGCACATCGATGACCTGCCGGCCGTCCTCGAGAAGATCAAGGGCAACTATGCCTCCGGACAGCTCTTTGTCCTCCTTTCTCCCGAGACTCCTGCTTCCGTACGCGTGATCATCAAGGCCCAGTCGCGCGAACTCCTGCGCTCTACGCTCCCGCTTTTCCCCGAAGCGCACCTCGAAGGCGAGACGCTCATAGCGTCGCTTCCTGCCGATAGTTTGGAAAAAGCCGAGGCGCTTCTTTTCGAAAAATTGACTCCGAAGACGCCTCGCGCCTGAAAATTCCTTGGCCGAGAACAAAAGGGTGCGCTACAATAGAGAAAAATATCTCTATGGTCAAAGTCGTCAAGCGCACCAGCCTCACTCCGGGATCCCAAGAAGGAAAAACCGAGGAGGTTTTGAAAAAACTTGAAACCACTTCCCGCGAAGAAGCGGGGCTACGGCTCGCGAACAAAGCAGGTCTTCCTTATATAGATCTTGCTGTCTTTCCTTTGGAAGGCGACGACGTACGCACCTTTCCAGAAACCGAAGCTCGCTCGCTCCAGATAGCGCTTTTTCAGAAGGAACATTCTATCGCCCGCTTCGCGCTCGCCGATCCGGAAAACCCGGAGGCTCTCGCGGCCATCAAAGCCTTTGCCGCCGAACACGGCTTCGAAGCGAAAGCCTACGTCGTCTCAAGCGCCTCTCTCGAAAAGGCGTGGGCCGAATACGCGAAAAAGCCCTTTATCGAACATCTGGATTCGATGCGCATCAGCCTTTCCGGAGAAGATCTGCGCGTCTTTGAAACGGATTTCGGAGATCTTTTGAGCCTCAAGAATTCCGCCCATTCCGTTCCGACTTCCCGGGCGATCGAGATCATCCTCGCCGGCGCGGCGAAGCTCCGGGCGAGCGACATCCATATCGAGCCGGAAGAAGAAGGCGCGCGGCTGCGCTACCGCATCGACGGCATCCTGGAAGACATCGGCCATCTGCCGAGCGATATGTACCGCCTCGGCCTCTCGCGCATCAAGATGCTCGGAAAAATGAAGCTCAACATCCGCGAGCGCTCGCAAGACGGACACTTCTTCATCATGCAGAACGACAAACGCATCGATATCCGCGTCAACCTGATCCCTTCGAGCCATGGCGAGACGATCAATATGCGCCTCTTGACCGGCGAGGATGCGAATGTGCCGATCGAGGAACTGGGTCTGCACGGCAGCGCTTATGAAGAAATCAAACGTCAGATAGAGAGGCCTCACGGCATGATCATCAACACCGGCCCGACCGGCTCGGGAAAGACCACGACGCTCTATAGCCTGGTCCGCGCCATCAATACGCCGGAGATCAAGATCATCACGGTGGAAGATCCGATCGAGTACACGATTCCCGGCGTCGTGCAGACAGAAGTCTCCCCGGGACAGGATTATGATTTCGCGAAAGCTCTGCGCGCCATCGTCCGCCAAGATCCCGACGTGATTCTCGTAGGAGAGATCCGCGATGACGAGACCGCGGAAGTAGCCGTGAATGCCGCCTTGACCGGCCATCTCGTCTTCACGACGCTTCACACGAACGACGCCCCCGCATCGATCACCCGCTTAGGTGAGCTCGGAATCAAGGCGCAGCTTATCGGAAGCGCGGTGAATCTCTTCATCGGACAGCGTCTGGTACGCATCCTCTGTCCGGAATGCAAAGCCGCCTATACTCCCGCGACCAAAACCGTAGAGGCTCTCAAGAAGCTCCTCGCGACAATCCCCAAAGAAGCCGGTGTCGTTCTCCCGGAAATCACCGTGCTCTATAAACCCGTCGGCTGCGCTTCGTGCAACTTTAGCGGTTATCGCGGACGCAAAGGGATTTTTGAAATCTTCCCGGTCCGCGACCGGATCGCGAAACTGATAAACGAATATGCCTCCGAACAGGAGATCCGCAAAGCTGCGCGGGAGCAAGGCATGCTCACCATGAACCAGGATGGCATCCTGAAGGTGATCGAAGGCAGGACCACGTTCGAAGAAGTGTGGCGCAACACCGGACGCGATGAGGCGCTTGAGGCGCTCTATAATGACATATTGGAAAATAGCCCGGGAGAAGCGCCTCTTCCTGAAAAAAAGGCATAAAAAAAGCCCCTCTCGAAAGAGGGGCTTTTGCTTTTCGCTTCACCTTTCAACTGCAGACAAAATCCTCGGGCATAGGAGCCCGAGGAAAGGAAAAGTGTCGAGGAATAGCGCAGCGCGAAACCACCCTACCCGGATCTGGACAACGATTCCCGAATTTGAGGACAAAAGATAGATATCCCCAAAAATTGCCTACAGGTGAAAGGCTCTCACCTGATATTTGGTAACGAAGCGACTTTCGATAGTAGCACGGGTTGGTTTTTTTGTCAAGAGGTGGTACAATAGCAAGGTACTGAATGGACATTTTTACCTTGTTTAAGCCTTTTTTATGATAAATACCGAAAATCAGAGCTTTGAAGAGCAGTCACTCGACAATACCCTCCGGCCGCAGAGTTTCGGCGAATATATCGGGCAGGAAAAGATCAAACGGAACCTCGATATCTTCATCCAGGCCGCCAAGAAGCGGAAAGAGACGATCGACCACGTGCTCCTCTACGGGCCGGCCGGTCTAGGCAAAACCACCCTCGCTCACATCATCGCCAAAGAGATGGGCGTGAATATAAAGGTAACTTCTGGCCCGGCTATCGAGAAAGTCGGCGATCTCGGCTCCATCCTCACGAACCTCGATGACGGCGATGTACTCTTTATCGACGAGATTCACCGCTTGAACAAGCTGATCGAGGAAGTCCTGTACCCGGCGATGGAAGACTACAAGCTCGATATCATCATCGGCAAAGGGCCCGCAGCACGCACTATCCAGCTCGAC
>Ga0209542_10000891_pt1 | contig 70921 bp, 81 predicted proteins | sample RifCSPhighO2_01_FD_184028 | JGI IMG/M metagenome (GOLD analysis project Ga0209542, IMG submission 184028) | Soil microbial communities from Rifle, Colorado - Rifle CSP2_plank highO2_0.1 (SPAdes) (version 2) | ecosystem: Environmental > Terrestrial > Deep subsurface > Rock core/Sediment ...
GAACTGACCGCCTCCGCTTCGCTCCGGCGGAACGCTCGGGCGCGGCGGAATTCCCCCCACACCCCCCTTCCGCCGCGCCCTCGCGAGAGGCCAAAATTTTTTCGCCGCCAATCAATTAAGAAAGCATTTAGCATAGTTATATTATAGTATAACCGTTGTCCAGTAAAACAACAAGTGATAAACTGTGAATAAGGAATATGCAGGAAATATCCAAAAAGTTAGGCGTGAACATGAAAAAGGTTCGCGCCAAGAAAAAATTGTCGCAAGGTGCATTAGCACGGCTTTTAGATGTGGATAAAGGTTATATCAGCAATATTGAGAGCGGCAAGAAAAATCCTACCCTTGCGACAATTCAAAGATTAGCGGTCGCGCTTGGCGTGCCGGCTGATGAGTTATTGAAATAATTATGAGTGAAAACTACTACAAAACTTTACCAAAAAAACGAATGGGCGTTGGCGCGTTGATTTTGAATGAAAAGAACGAGCTTTTAATTGTAAAGCCAAGTTACAAAGATCACTGGTCTGTTCCGGGTGGAGTTGTTGATGAAAATGAATCGCCAAGAAATGCTTGTGTGCGAGAAGTTAAAGAAGAAATTGGTCTTGATATTGAAAATCCAAAGTTTCTCTGTGTTGATTGGACTTCGCCAACGCCCGAGAAAGGGGAAAGTTTACAATTTATTTTCTTCGGTGGTATTTTGCGGCAGGAACAAATAAGTAAAATCAAACTTCAACCAGAAGAGATTGCCGAACATCAATTTTTACCGCTAGAAAAAGCATTACCGCTTTTGAGCGAGAAGTTAAAGCGAAGAATACCAAAATGTCTTGACGCTATGAAAAATCAAACCGCACTTTATTTAGAAAACGCAATATGAAAACCTTAAAGTTCAAAGATTATCTTGTTCCAAAAGTTATTGATAGCTCTAAAGTTATAACTTGGCGGCTCTTTGACGATAAGAATTTACAAGTTGGCGATGAATTACTTTTTGTAAATTCTAATTCCGATAAGGAATTTGCCAAAGCCGAAATTGTCGGAGTGCGCGAGAAAAAATTAAGCGAGATAGTGGAATCTGATTTTGAAGAAGGACACGAAAAATATAAAAACCAAGAAGATATGCTCGCACATTACCGCGATTATTATGGCGACAAAGTTGATCTCAATTCGGTTATAAAAATTGTAAAATTCAAGTTGATAGAAACTTTATGAAAAGAATTCGCGCTGTCGCCATAATCGTAAATGACGGAAAAATTTTGCTTATGCATCGGATAAACAACGGAAAAGAATATTATGTTTTTCCTGGCGGCGGTGTGGAAAATGGAGAAACTGTTGAGCAAGCGGTTTTGCGCGAAGTAAAAGAGGAAACATCGCTTGAAATAAAGATAGAAAAAATGCTTTATCACCACATTTACGATGACAACACCGAACATTTTTTCTATCTTTGCCGCTATGTTTCCGGCGAACCAAAACTTGGTGACGGAAACGAGGCGCGAGATATGAAAGAAAGTAATGCAAATTTTTACAATCCAGTTTGGTACGAAATAAAAGGTCTGCCGCAATTACTTTTATATCCTCTCGAAATTCGAGATTGGTTTATTGAGGACACAAAAACGAATTTTGAAAATGTGCCGAGAGAAGCTATACTAAAAGTATCGGAATTGCGGCAGTCATTATAGTTGGCGGCGAAAAAATTTTGGCCTCTCGCGAGGGCGCGGCGGAAGGGGGGTGTGGGGGGAATTCCGCCGCGCCCGAGCGTTCCGCCGGAGCGAAGCGGAGGCGGTCAGTTCCGTTCAAAAAATGTTCGAGCAGAGTTGTATAATTCCACTCGATTCGCAAAAGCCGCTCACAAGAGCGGCCGTTTGCTTTAATTTACATATCAAAAGTTCCCCACGACCGTGGGTTACTTTTGATATTCGCGTTTTGACTTTCCGGGCGATTTTATGTAGGGTGACACCGTAATTAGCCGGATTGCCGGATGTAGTTGCGCAGTTCTTAACCAAAGGAGAAGTCATGAGCCTAACACTAGCCGAGTATCAAAAAGCAAGATACGAACTCGCGAATGCGTTGTGGGATGTAGGAGCCGTACTTACTGCTGCCTCCGCTCATCCGCTCGTAATCAAGCGCGGGAAGGAGCGAGGGTTCAAACTGAAGCTTCACGAGAAAAATCCAGACGCTCCACTCTCGCCTTTCTATCTCAATCTCCGCACCCAGGACAATCCGAAACCGGGACCGCTCACGCCACAGGTCGTCGAGCAGGCTGCGCGCTGTATGCAGGGCATTCTTGGGAATGTGCGGTCGTTTGATGCAGTGGTCGGCGTGCCGCGAGCGGGCGATCCTTTCGCGAAAGCATTTGCCATTCTCGCAGATAAGCCGTTCGTCGCGATGGAAAAATATGAACACGATGGAGTGCGCCGCATCGCGTCACTGAAGGGCAAAGTGCCTGCATCGGTCAAAAAAGCCCTGTTGGCGGACGATCTCATTACCGGGGCCGATTCTAAGGTTGAAGCGGTTCTCGTATTGCAGGACGAGGGCATAGCGGTGGATGATGTCATCGTCCTCGTGGACCGCGAACAAGGTGGCCCCGATCAGTTGATGGAATGGGGGTGCCATCTGCACTCAGTATTCACGATAACCGAGTTGCTGGACTTCTTCGTCGCCGAAAACAAGATGAAGTCCGAGTTACGCGACGAAATTCATGCGTACCTCGCGGCTTGAAACAGACAGTGAATTCACACGGCGCCGCATCGGCGCCGTTTTCTTTTTACCGAAGTTAAACTTCGGTATTACCGCACGCTGGTGTAACCGCCCGAGACGCCGTTTTTGGAGAGGACGATTTGCCAGAGCTCCATGTGGCGCGAGCGAAACGCACCGGCGCAGGAGAGAAGATAGAACTTCCACATGCAATAAAACCGTCCCCCCTTCTCCGCCGAGGCTTCGAAGGGCACAGCATATTTCTCACGAAGTGTTGGCCACGCAGCGTCAAAGTTCTTAAACCACTCCATAAGAGTCTTGTCATAATCGGGACCAAAGCTGTGCCAATCTTCCATTACGAAAAGTTTCTCTGTCGCCTCTCCTATCTGCGCGACCGATGGGAGCATGCCCCCCGGAAAAATATATTTTACCATCCACGGATCGCCAATAAGAGACGAAACATTGCTGCCGATAGTGTGGAGCAAAAAGAAGCCGTCATCTTTGAGGCATCGGTTCGCGACTTCGAAATAGGTCCGATAATTCTTTACACCCACATGCTCAAACATGCCGAGCGAGATGATGTGGTCAAATTGCTCATTCACATCGCGATAATCCTGAATGCGAATCTCTACAGGTAGCCCTTTACAGTTCTCGCGAGCTAGTGCTGCTTGTTCTTTTGAGATGGTGACGCCGACAACCGATGCTCCGTATTTCTCCGCCGCATACTTGGCAAAGCTCCCCCACCCGCAGCCGATATCCAAAATGCGGTTTCCAGCTTTAAGTCCTATTTTCCGGCACACTAGGTCAAGCTTCGCTTCTTGCGCTTCACCAAGGGTTTTGGCATTCTTCCAATACCCGCAGGTGTACACCATTCGTTTATCAAGCATTGCTTCGTATAGGTCGTTGCCGAGGTCGTAGTGCACTTCCCCCACTTCAAATGCGCGCTTGTTTGACTGCAGATTTAGAACGAGCGCTTTGGCGACCAAAAAAAGAGAAGCAAAATTAATCCGAAACGCCTTATCAAGGCGCGCTTTTAAAACTTTATTGATGAATTCGTCAACCGAGTTCGCGTCCCACCATCCATCCATGTATGCCTCGCCTAGACCAAGCGCCCCATACCGAATGACACGATTAAAAAGCCGTTCGTCATGAACGATGATATCCTGGGGACGATTACCGCCAATAGTTACATCGGCTTTCTTTAATAATTCTTCAACAAACTTCCGTGCGGATGCCATACGAGAATAGTATATCAACTAGCGGCGGGACTTTGCGCGGTCGTTCTCTGTGAGGAATTGCTTACGCAAGCGGACGCTCTTTGGTGTAATTTCTAGATACTCGTCGTCGCTCATAATTTCCATGCCTCTTTCAATAGTCAAATCAAAAATAGGTACAAGGACAATCGCCTCGTCCATGGATGAGGAGCGGACATTGGATTGATTCTTCGCCTTTGTCGGGTTCGCCATCATCTCTTCGCCCTTGGCGGTGTTGCCTATCACCATGCCCTCGTACACTTCTGTCGCCGGTTTAATATAGAGCTGGCCGCGGTCTTGGAGATACCAGAGCGCGTATCCGAGCGACTTCCCCGAGGCCATGGATATCATAGAACCGACTTGTCGCTTCTTGATTTCACCGGCATACGGCCTGAAGCCGAGTACGCGCGACGAAAGAATCCCCTCGCCCTTGGTATCAATAATGAATATGTTTTTATACCCGAGGAGTCCGCGCGTCGGCCCGACAAGTGTGATTCGTACTGTGTTACCATGTTGAGTCATATTCTGGAGCACGAATGCGCGTACGCCAAGCTTCTCAATAACCGCGCCTTGGAATTCAGACGGCGTGTCCACAACCACTTCCTCAAATGGTTCACTGCGCTCACCACCTTCGGCTTCGTGAAATATCACTTGCGGCTGAGAAACCTGAAGTTCGTATCCCTCGCGTCGCATATTTTCAAGAAGCACGGCGATGTGTAGCTCGCCACGGCCGGACACACGGAACGAGTCCGCTCCGCCAGCTGGCGGAGAAAAATCTATCTTGAGACCGACATTTACCTCCAGCTCCTTCACGAGCCTGTCGCGGATTTGTCTACTCGTCACATACTTCCCTTCCTTGCCGGCGAAGGGAGAATTGTTGACGAGGAAGTTGAGCGCAATGGTCGGCTCGTCTACCGCGATTGCCGGTAGTGGAGAGGCAGATTCGTCTGTAGTAATAGTCTCGCCAATGTAGATGTCGGGGAGGCCTGCGATGAGCGCGATGTCTCCGGCTGATGCCTCGGCCGTCTCCACGCGCTCTAACCCTTTGAAGGTGAAAATCTTCGTCGTGCGCCCAGTACGAGTCTCGCCGTTTGGCTTTTTTATAAAAACTTGCTGGTTCGGCCTCACAGTCCCCTGATAGATTCTACCAACTGCCAAACGACCCATAAAGTTATCATATGCCAAGTTAAATGGCTGCAACATGAGTTGTGCGTCGGCAGACGCATCAAGATTAGCAGGTGATACCTTTTCAAGAATCAAATCAAGAAGTGGTGCGAGGTCCATATTAGCTTCTGTACCGCCCATCATGAGGTCGTCTGGCGTAAGCGAGGCTCTACCGTCGCGACCAATGGCGTACACAACCGGAAAGTCAGACTGCTCGTCTGAAGCGCCGAGCTCTAGAAATAGTTCCAAAACTTGGTCGTGGGCGCGGGAGGGATTAGCGGCCGGCTTGTCTATTTTATTTAAAACGACTATGGGTTTCAGACCGAGCTCCAGCGACTTCTTCAACACAAAACGCGTCTGCGGCATCGGGCCCTCCTGTGCATCCACGACGAGTAGAACAGAATCTATGGAACGCAAAACTCGCTCCACCTCGCTACCGAAGTCGGCGTGGCCGGGCGTGTCTACGATGTTTATCTTCGTTCCCTTATATTCAACTGCCGCATTCTTGGCATAAATAGTAATGCCGCGCTCCTTTTCAAGCGCGTTTGTGTCCATCGTCGTGCCCTCTGCCGCCGCGCCCGTCTGCTTCAGAATAGCGTCAGTCAGAGCGGTCTTGCCGTGGTCCACATGGGCAATAATCGCAATATTCCTGATTTCCATAAAAATTAAATCCGCCAGCTGGCGGAGCCTCGTGGGCTGTGTATTTAATATACCACAAAATGCGGTACAATGTAAGGAATGCGGACGACGAAAGTGCGTAATGGTAACGGGAATCATATATTGTCGGATGTCGCAATCATCGCGCTAAGCGTGCTAGTCGCCGTGCTCTTGGTGCAGACGGATGCGCTATCGGGCTTTCTCGTTTCTGCAAAAGAGGTGGGGATTTGGGGCGCTTTTATCGCGGGCATGTTCTTCACATCAATTTTCACTACGGCGCCCGCCATTGCGGCTCTCGGAGAAATATCAATCATGCAAGGCATCTTCTATACGGCACTATTTGGGGCGGCGGGGAGTGTCCTCGGAGACCTAATAATTTTCCAATTCGTTCGCGACCGCTTCTCGGAGCATGTGTCGGAGATTATGATGCATCAGAGCATTTGGAGGCGTTTCCACCTGCTGTTCAAACGGCGTTTTTTCAGATGGGGAACATTTCTCGTTGGTGGGCTCATACTCGCTTCGCCACTCCCGGACGAGCTAGGTGTCGCCGTTCTCGGCTTTTCAAAAATGCGGGTAAAATATTTCGCTTTGCTCTCGTTCGTTTTTAACTTCCTCGGTATTTTGGCAATCGGCCTTGTCGTCCATTCGCTCGCCGCTTAATTATCGTCTGCGAAGACTGATTGGGTTGATGGTCATAGGAACATATTTTATTGGAATATGAAATTGAATTTCTTCATTTATTTCTCCAAGTCCAGAATCTCGTCAATGCGGATTTGGGCGACGAATTCGGGCACATGGGAAACTAGGATCATCGCGCCCGCGTAGCTGTCCAGCGCCTTCGCGATGATTGGCAGATGACGGAAGTTGATGTGGTTCGTCGGCTCGTCCAAGATTAACAACCCCGGGCGCTCCAGAACGAGAGAAGCAAAAGCGACGAGGCCCTTCTGCCCTTCTGATAGGCTCCCTATTTTTGTCTCCATAACATCGGCGGTGAGTAGAAAGCCTGCGGCGACCGCTCGTAGACGCTGTTCGTCGGGCTGGCCCATCGCTATCTCAAGCGCCTTATAAACTGTCTGCTCAAAGTCAAGTGTGGAGAAATCCTGTCGGTAATAGCCGACTTTCACACCAGCAGTTATTAACACGCCCTCTGGTGTCCCGAGGGCGATTCTCTCTAGCAGAGTGCTCTTACCGATGCCATTCGGGCCCTTCAAAAGCAGGTGGCTATTCTTGCGAAGTGAGATATTCACTTTCTTCTTTACCACCGGCTTCTTCCCTTTTAAAACAGAATAGGATGTGAGCGCGAGCACCGTCCCGCTTAATTTCTCCTGTGCATGAATCGTGAACGGCCGAATGGTTCTGTCTTCTTTCCGCACATCCACTTTCGCCTCTTCCATTTCTTCTACTTCTGTTCTCATTTTTTTGGCGACGAGACGCATCTTGCCTCCCTTCTGCGCGAAGAAGTTCGCCTTGTCTTTATTCTCCTGAATTTTTTTCTCCAACTGTGCGTTCTTCCTGTTCTCTGCGTCAATGCGAATACTAATGTCGCGAAGTACAGTATTATAATTTCCGTGATACTGCTCCACTTTCCGAGTGAAAACATCCAAGTATAAAACTCCTGTGGTAAACGCATTTAAGAATTCAGCGTCGTGCGAGATGACGATGCATGTCTTCTCGTAGTCAACGAGAAACTTCGTGAGATGTTCAATACCGGCTGTGTCCAAATTATTCGTCGGCTCGTCTAGTAAAAGCAAGTCGGGATTCTGGATAAGCGCCGAGGCCAAGAGGAGGCGCGCCTGCTGACCGCCAGAGAAACTCTTCATCACTCGGTCGTGTACCTTTGTATGACCCTTCAGATTTACTATCTCAAGCACATCGTCTATTCGCGGGTCTATGTCGTACACGGGCCTTGCCTCGCTGGAACCTTGGCGGAGTGAGGGTTCGCTGAAACATTTTTGGAAAAACTCGCGCACCGTGAGCTCTATCTGGTCGCGAGGTAAAACCTGTGGTGCAGTGGCAATAGTCATGCCGCGTGAGACATGGATAATGCCGGACTCCGACTCGAGCATTCCGGCCATAAGAGCGAAGAGTGTAGACTTGCCCGCGCCGTTCTGGCCCATCACCGCCATCTTCATTCCACGACGAATCGGAAAATCCACCTCCTCCAGAATAGGTTTATTATGCCCATATCCGAACGACACTTTTTCAAAACGAATAACGCTTTCTTCTCTAGCCATCTGGCTACCATACATTACTCCTCATCACTTCGCATCAAAATGGAAAATCTTGGCCAAAAATGTGCTCATTTTCGGCACGATTTTTGCTCGTTGGATTACCAACGAAAAAATCGTATAGTGTCCTTATGTTAAAGACATTAGCAGGCGGGGACAGCGAATACACCATGCGAATTAATAAATACCTCGCTAGAGAGGGAGTAGCGACCCGTAGAGGCGCGGACGAGCTAGTAGCCCAAGGTAAGGTGTTGATTAACGGCCGTGTCGCGAAGCTTGGCGAGAAGATAAACAAGGGAGATAAAGTTGAGCTCCGCGGAAAGACTTCAGCGAATAAATATCTATACTACGCATACAACAAGCCCATCGGCACTATCACCCACTCGCCGCAGATGGGCGAGAAGGATATTAAGAAAAGTGCCGGACTGCCAAAAGATGTGTTCCCTGTCGGGCGACTGGATAAAGATTCAAGTGGTTTAATTATCTTAACGAATGACGGACGAGTGACTGACAGATTGCTAAATCCTAAATATGAGCATGATAAAGAGTACCGAGTGCGCACAGGTGAGCCGCTCCGCGATAGCTTTAAGAAAATTATGGAGGCGGGTGTAAATATTGAGGGATATCTGACTAAGTCGTGTACTGTGCGTAAGACTGGTCCAAAAAGTTTTAATATCACGCTCACCGAGGGTAAGAAACACCAGATACGGCGGATGGTATCGGCGCTCCACAACTCTGTTGTTGGGCTAGAGCGCGTGCGCATTTTAAATATCCGACTGGACAATCTCGCGACGGGAACATGGCGAGCGATTACTGGCGACGAGCTCGCGACATTCCTCGCGCAAATCGGGATGAAATAAAAAAGGCGACACGAAGAACAGAGTGCGCTTCACGGCGCGCTAGTCTTTATCAAATTTAATTTCTTATTTCGGCGCCAACTTTTGATTTCTGCCTCGCGTTGGCGAGCTTCTTTAAGAGTTGAGAAAATTTCAGAATATTTGAGCATCACCGGCCGACGGATTTTCGTATAATGCGCGCCCAATTTCGAATCGTTATGCTGCTTTAGGCGTTTCTCAAGATCATTGGTGCAACCAACATAAAGCGAATTATCCGCGCATTTGAGAATGTATACGAAATGCATTTATACATAATACTGCCCCTCGTCGAAGACTTCTCGGGGACTTCTTCGCATTTCTTGGCCGAAGGCACTGATGACCCCTTCGGCTCTGCGAAGGTGAAGAAGTGGCTGCGGGACTTGGACTCGAACCAAGATAAATAGATCCAGAATCTATTGTCCTACCATTAGACGATCCCGCAAAAATTAATAACTTCTAAACTGTATCAAATTTTTCAATTCTTGCACTTCTGCTTTGCGAGAGACTTGAACCTTGTTGATATAAGTATTTTGAGTAAATCCAAGACCTTCGACAAGAGTGGCAACGAGTTTTAGTAGGTTCTGATTTTTATTCGCAAAAAATAGCTTGTGGGTGGATGTCGAAGGATGGTAACATAACGAACCTTCGGCTTCATAAAGACCGCGAAGAAACCGTATCGTAAATGACTTGTTACGAGCAATCCATTTCGGAAGAATATAATTCAAATTCTTCCGAGAACCGTCTGGAATTCCAAGTCGTCTTGAAATGTCTCGTTCGTAAATCGTTACCGTCATAGCATTCGAACGCCGCACTTTCAAAATCGTCGGTTTCTTACCGAAAACAATTTTAATAAGGTCTGCGGAACGATTTACGAAACTCATCTTTTTAGCATCTCCAGTAATACGAAGCGAATCACACCTAGGATGTTTGTAAATATGCCCGTCTCCAAGAATGGTCCCGATGAGTTCGGCGAGATTCCCGTCTTTTTTAAGAGTTGGGTACCTGCTTTTTATTTTTCCCAATTCTTTCATTCTGTCTCGCCATTGCTTAAAGTTGTCGAGGTGGCGAGCACGCATTGTTTGAGAAATTTTCTTTGCTCTGGCGTCCATGTCATATATTCTACTACCATTAGACGAACCCGCAATGGCGCGGCGCAGAGCGCCGTGCACTTCGTGCACGATAGCGAAAAAACCGCTTTTATTCAACTCTCTAGAGACTCTGAATATCGTTCGCAGACGCCGATGCATCTGCATTGAGCGCGGCGGAAGTATCTGGAATCTGATTTAGGTCAGACGAGATGTCCGCTGTAGTGTTGCCGCTTGAGGGCGCAGGGAGTTGCGCTTGTTCCGCCGATTGGGTTTGTATGCCATCAACTGGCGCTCGTTTCGCGTAGAAATACCAGAGCGCGAGCGCGATGATGATGACGATGCCTATGACTGCATATCTCGTGCCGTTTGAAGAGTCCTGGCCCATTGTTTGATTGTCCATAATGATTTTAATTAGGGATTACTGATTAGATTTGTCGGTTGATGTCGCATTTTCTTCATCAACATTGGGGACATTCCCAAGCGTCTTAAGCGCGTCTTGGATGGCCCTCTTCGCATCCTTCATCACTCCATCGCGCAGGGCGAAGAGGTCCTTAAAGAGGGTTTTATGAAGATTCTGGAACTGTGTCCGCAAACCTTTCATAAGTTCATCCTGACCGCTCGTGGTGGTCGTCGCAGTCGTAGTGGTAATAGATGATGCATCAAGCGCATATGTCTTAGCCGCCTGCGCGATTACTGCCGTTCTGGCGCTTTCAATCGCGGTATTCGCAGATTTAATAGCCGCGCTCACGAGTGTGATGCCTTTACCGTTTGTCGCAGCGATATCTGCCCTCTCCTGAATCTTCAATATGATAGCGTCGTACCGTTCAAGCGACTGCACGAAGTGGTCGGTCCATTTCTTGTTCAGCTTTTCAAGCTGTTCGGCGATCTTTTCTGCCATCTGCTTTTTTGACTTGTCGCGAATATCGTCCAGTCGTTTCCCCGCTTTTTCGCGCTGTGATTCCATTTTCGCTTTCGCATCTTCACGAACGGCTTCTATTCTTACCTTTGCCTCTTCTCGTGCTGTTTCCATGCGCGTTTTAGCTTCCTCACGAGCTGTTTCCATCTTAGTTTTTGCTTCCTTCCGCGCGGTTTCCATATTCACTCGTGTAGTATCCTTCACTTCAACACGAGTTCCCGCGTTTGAAGCTATATTTGTACGCCCCTCTTCGGCAAACGCTACACCAGCTGAAAGAAGAACTGCGGTGGCGCCAAGTACTCCCATGATTCTTAAAGTACGCATGTTTATGTTCATTTAATTGATAAAATCTGTCTGTTCTGTCATTAACAATTATACACCATTCACAAAGTTATTTCTTTCTTTTGCGGGAGATGGCGGCGCGGAGGAATTCGGTGAAGAGTGGGTGCGGAGCGAGCGGGCGCGCTTGGAACTCGGGGTGGAATTGCGTCCCGAGCATGAAAGGATGGTTGTCGCGCGGAAGCTCTGCTATCTCCATCAAGACGCCATCGGGTGAGGTGCCCGAGAAGACGAGTCCTGCATCTTCAAGTCGCTTCACATATGCTTGGTTAATCTCGTAGCGATGACGATGGCGCTCTTCTACCAACTCTTTTTTATATGCGGCGCGCGCGAGTGTTCTCTTCTTCAGATAACACGGATACGCGCCGAGGCGCATCGTCCCGCCGTATTTATTGTCGGCGAGATGTTTTTTCTGTTCCAGCATCACATCAACAACGGGGTCTATGCATGATTTTTTAATTTCGGTCGTATTGGCATCTTTCAAGCCGAGCACATTTCTAGCGTACTCAATCACCATGAGCTGCATGCCGTAACAAAGTCCGAAATATGGAATCTTTTTCTCGCGCGCGAATTGTATCGCGCGCAGTTTTCCATCTATACCGCTTTCGCCGAAACCTCCGGGGACAATGATGCCGTGATACTTGGCAAGCAGAGAGGCGGCGCCTTTGGCGCCGCCGTGTTCTAGGTCTTTTGAATTCACCCACGAGATTTTCGCCCGACGATTCAACTTCGCCGCAGAGAATTTAATCGCTTCAATTACCGAGAGGTAGGCGTCGGCGAGCACGAAGTCGCCCGTATCAAAATATTTCCCGACGATGGCAATGTTGATTTCCGGTACTTTCATATTTGTCGCGGCGAGTGCAAACTTCTTCCACTCTGCCAGAGACGCCCTGCGCTTTTCTGGCAATCGGAGTGCATCAAGAAGAGAATCGCCCAGCTTATCTTTTTCAAAATTGATGGGTGCTTCATAAATGCTATCAATGTCCGGCGCGGAAATGATGTGTTCTCTGCGCACATTGCAAGAAACCGCGAGTTTCTCCTTCCGTTTTTCGTCTACAACTTCCTTGGAACGAGCAATTATGAAATCCGGTTGCACGCCACAAGAATTGAGGTCGCGCACCGCCATTTGCGTCGGCTTCGTTTTCATCTCGCCGAGCGCTCCTGGAGTCGGCAGATATGAGACCATCACGAAGAGCACATCGTCCGAATGCTTCATCTTAAGCACGCGTGCCGCTTCTATGAAGAGGGCATTCTGAAAGTCGCCGATAGTCCCGCCAATTTCAATAACAGAAATGCGGCTGCCGTTGTAAGAGGAGGCAGCCTCTATACGGCGAAGTATCTCGTCGCGCACATGCGGAATGGCCTCTACGCATTTACCGCCGTATTCAAGAGAGCGTTCGCGCGTGATGACCGACTGGTACACCATCCCGCTCGTCATGTAGTCTTCGTTGGTCAAGTCGCGACCGAGAAAGCGTTCGTAGTTACCCATGTCTTGGTCGGTCTCTAGCCCGCTCCTGAGTACGAACACTTCGCCGTGCTCTGTCGGGTTCATCGTCCCAGCATCAATATTCAGATATGGGTCAATCTTCACCAAATTTACCGGATATCCTTTCTGCTGGAGAAGGAGACCAACCGAACTTGTCACGACCCCTTTCCCGACGCCGCTCATTACTCCGCCGAGGACGAATATGTATTTGTGGCCTTCTTTTGCCATACTATTCCTAGGCCTTTAGATATCTACGAATAGCGAGCACCGAGGCGACCGCGCCGAGGACGATGCCCGAGCCCATAAGTATGACAAAAATGAGCGCGAAATGGCTACCGTAGTAACTTGCCAGATTAAATCCGCCGAACCATCCCGTAGTCTTCACTCCCGCGTACCAAGCCGCCGGCCATAAGAGAAGGAGGACCAGTAGCGCCGCCGCAACGCCAGTGATGACGCCGGTAACGATGAACGGCCCTTGCACATAGGCATTACTCGCGCCCACAAGTCGCATCACCACTATTTCGTCTTTGGCAGTGTAGATGGCGAGACGAACAGTCGCGAAGGCGATGAGAATTGATGCAATGGCGAAGAAAATAACGACGGCGAAACCGACGGTGCGCGTCGCATTTATCGCGATAGAGAGGCGGTCAATGGAGTCTTTATTTTGTTTATAATTAATGCGGTCAACAATAGATGTCCCTCCCTGGCCTGGCAGACCTTCCGAAAGCATGGGGGACGCTCCAAGGAAGTTTACGATGCTTTCATATTCCGACGGGTCCTTTGCGTTCACGACGAGCGAGGCGTCGAGCGGATTGTACCCGAGCTCGTCAAGCGGCTGGAGATAAGACTGGTCGTTCGCATGCCGAATACGGAAGATGGCGAGCGCGTCGGTCGCTGATGTATATGTAACGCTCTTCACTTGAGGAAGTTTCTCTAACTGGTCTTTGACGGATAATATCTCGCCCTCGCTCGCCGTAGTCACGAAGTAGACCGACACATTTACCTTGTCTTTAATCGTATTTAGCGTGAATGATAGAAGCGCGGAGAGGAAAATTAGTGCACCGATAATGCCGAGCGTCACCGTCATGATGAGCACGGTCGCCGCCGAGACCGCGCCTCCGCGCGCAAAGTTCTTCCAACCGCCCACCAACATTCTTTTTATTTCCATCCAGTTCATAGGTTCATTATAGTATGTATTTCCCCTCCGCGTCATCCCGCACCATCTTCCCTCGGTCAATGGTGATAACGCGTTTACCGATGGCGTCAACCACGCCCTTATTGTGAGTCGTGATGATAATTGTCGTACCGAGCTCGTTTATTTTTTTCAATATTTCTACCACCTCATAAGTATTGATTGGGTCCAAGTTCCCAGTCGGCTCATCGGCGACGATAAGGTCCGGCTGATTGATGATGGCGCGACCGATACCGATGCGTTGCTTCTCTCCGCCAGAGAGTTGGCTGGGGAAATGGAGAGCTTTGTCAGATAGATTTACCAGTTCAAGGATGTACGGCACATCACTTTTAATCTCATCGTCCGTGCGCCCAACGGCCTCCATCGCGAAAGCGATGTTCTCATACGCAGTCTTATTCGGAATTAGACGAAAGTCTTGAAAGACCATCCCTATCCTACGGCGATAGTGGTGAAGCGCCGAACTCGGCAAGTCGTTCACATCAACCGATTCAAAAAAAACATTCCCCTCGGTGGGGCGCTCTTCTGCCAAGAGGAGTTTTAGAAGCGTTGTCTTACCCGCGCCAGAGTGGCCAACGATAGAGACGAATTCTTTAGGGGCGACAGAGAGCGTAACATCTTCAAGGGCTGCCATGTCTCCATACTTCTTCGTGACCTTATCAAAATAAATCATGTGTCGTTCCTTATTGTACCCCACTGGCGATGGACGTGTCTATAAAATCGTCCATATCGCCCTCCAGAACCTTGTCCGGACTGGAGGACTCATGACTAGTGCGGTGGTCCTTGACCATCTTGTAGGGGTGAAGGACATAGGAGCGAATTTGGCTCCCCCATTCGTTGGCGGTCGTGGCGGCGATGGAGCGGCCTTTTGCCTCTGCCCCCCTCTCGGCTTCTTGTTTCGCAAATATTTTTGCCTTGAGAAGCTCCATCCCTTTCTCGCGGTTGGCGAGCTGACTGCGCTCACTAGAAATGTGTACAGAGAGATTGGTAGGTTTATGTAAAATGCGGACAGCGGTTTCGCGTTTATTCACATTCTGACCGCCCGCGCCTCCGGCGCGGGCGAATTGTATCTCCAAATCGTCCGGCTTTAACTCCACTTTGTCAGTCGCAACAAGTGTAGGCAGTACTTCTACAAGCGCAAAACTCGTCTGTCTTTTTGCATTCGCATTAAACGGCGATTGGCGCACGAGGCGGTGCACTCCTGCCTCGTGGCGTAGGCGTCCGTACGGGCCTGCGCCGATAATTTCCAACATTAAATTTCTGTACCCGCCATGGTCGTTCTCGTTCGCGTGAAGCTCGCGCACGCCCCACCCCTTTTTGCTCGCGTATCCTTCGTACATCCGGCGTAGCATGCGCGCGAAGTCTTCTGCATCGTCTCCGCCTGCGCCCGCGAGTATCGCGAGAGTCGCGTTCCCTGCGTCGTGCGGGTCACCTCCACTACCCTCTTTCAACGATTGATACTCCTGCACGAGCTTCTGCGCCCCCTCCTTATCCGCCCAGAAATCGGGCGATGCCATCATCGCTTCTAGCTCTGTCAATCGCTTCTCGTTTTCTTTCATGAGCCGCCTCTCAGATTTGAACTGAGGACCTACCCCTTACGAAGGGGTTGCTCTACCAGCTGAGCTAAGGCGGCCTGTCCTTTGAAGTCTTGTGCGAAGTAGGACGACATCTCATTTCTAACACAAAAACTCTTCCTGAAAAAGTGAGCCGGAGGAGAGAATCGGACTCTCGACCTCTTTCTTACCATGAAAGCGTTCTGCCACTGAACTACTCCGGCGAAGTGAGGAAATACGAAATGTATGTCTTCATACAGTTTCGTATTCTCCGAGCGAGCCGTGAGAAAGCGTGCAAGCAGCGCTTACATAGGCGACTCGGACTCTTTGAGATTACGTTATTTCCATTCTCATTTCAATACATCAGCACGCCCACCACGATCACACCGTTGAAGACGGCCATGAGAATGTTGGCGAATAATATGTGTCTGTCTTTATGTACCACGGCATAAATCGCCCAGAGTATGTTGAACAGAGTTAGAAGAAGCCATGTAGATATGGAGATGCCGACACTGCTCTTCGTCGTGTAGATCTGGAGAATCTGCGGTACGAGCGCGAGTGGCGCACCGATGCCGACGGCATACATTAAATAATCCAGGAGGCGCTTCAACTTATCCTTAGACGGGAATGATTCAAGTCTCTCTGTCGCACGAGCGCGCGCTCGTAAGTGATGGAAGCCAGTCATATGTTAAAAAGCTTGTTATACTTAATACTAACATGGAAGGTCTAACTAATTATAAGATAGAAGAGCGCCCGTGGGGAAACTTTGAGCGATTCACGCTGAACGAGAAGACGACAGTGAAGATAATTACCGTCAATGCTGGAGAATCAATAAGCCTGCAGACGCATGAAAATCGCGACGAATTCTGACGTGTAATAAAAGGCATGGGAGTTATTAGAATTGGGAATAAGGATAATGATGCGCAGGTTGGCGATATGTTCTTCACTCCAAGACATTCCGAACACCGCATCGCTGGCGGCATAAATGGGCTTGTCTGCCTTGAAATAGCATTCGGTGACTTCGATGAGGACGATATTGAGCGCCTTGAAGACCGTTACGGGAGGGCATAAAATTTTTCAGAACGATGCGCGGCTGATGGGTGTTGATCCCACGACCTTGTTAATACAAAAACCGGCAACGAGCCGGATTTTGTTAGATGCGCGAGGGACGGGACTTGAACCCGCAACCTCCGCCGTGCATGTTATCCATTATTTTCATAGTGGCATGGACTATATCTTCACCATAGGTTTTCACCCTTAGGGTCCCGGTATCTAGTCTCTACGGCGCCCCAACGACTGTCGCAAGGTTCCCTCGGTATTCGCATATTCGCAGCGTGCGAACGTAGCCTCCACCGATATCCCAGAAAGTTTCAATCCCAATTTCTCGAGAAAGCTGCACATCTACAGGGCGGCGCTCTAACCAGTTGAGCTACCCCCGCATCTTTAACTCCCGTATTGCGTTCTCAAGCTTATCCCGTTTACGGGGTAGACACAATTTCGGAGTATTTCCAGTATGATACATAATGTGATGAAGTGCAATGCTGTCTCCGTGGCTGAAGACTAGCTCAAACCCTCTCGTTTTCTTTTTTAGTGAACCACCAGAAACACCTTTACTTTGTAGTTCAGTCCAAAGCGAAGACAAAAACTGCTTACTGCCGCTCGTAAAAAGAGTTAACAAGATTAAACGAGGTTTCTTTCTGTCAGCAAATTTTAGTTTGTTGAAATACACGCAGCCATCGCCATCAAAGTATCCGCGAACGAAATCGCCAAAATATTTTTCCGGCACGTTAGGAAATAACAATTTTTTACTCTTATTCTGCATAAAACCCAGTGCCGAAAGATCTTTAAACCATTCTTTGCTCCCGACTTGGATTCTATACTGTATCTTATGTTTAACATTTCGTCTCACTCTCGTCTGAATCTTGTGCGTTAAAGCAATAGCTTTCTGAATCTGCTCTAGTACAATCCGATCCGTAATAGTAAAATCAATGAAATGAGCTCCCCGCTTGTTCTCAATCATTGAGCCGTCCGCAGCAAAGAAACCAAGCACGTACGCCATCTCGGGCGACCACTTCTTGAAGAAATCATGATTCAGCTCGCGATGCATCGGCATGTTCTAATTATATGACAGGACATTACTATAACCGCTCTTTATTCACAGAATATCTTTATTTGTGCCGGTGAATGGAATCGGACCATTGTTTAAGGCTTATGAGTCCTTCGTTCTACCATTGAACTACACCGGCAATATACAGACAGTAACAAAAGCTGCCCTCTCCGACAATGTTTAGGCCAGACCGGGGAAGAAATCTGTTTTGACAGAGAAGCGTGAGACGCCGAGATTGATGAGCATCCTCTTCATTGCAGAGACCATGCCGGGCGGGCCCGAGACATAGAAAAGTCGTTCTAGATAATCTGGAATCTCGCGCTGAATTAACTCCGCATCAATAACTCCAACTTGATAATATGTGCGCCAGCCGCTTCGGCTGGCGCTATTAAAGACATCGCGATATGCGATTTCAGATTCAGACTTGCTTGAATATAGTAAAACCGCGTCGCGCTGTTCGCCTGTTTTTATACAGTGCCGCGCCATGCTCGCGAAGGGCGTGACGCCGATACCTCCGGCTAGGAATGCAAGTTTCTTTTTTGCATCTCTCGGCATTACGAAATCGCCACCGAGCGAAGACGCGGAGACTACCGCGCCGACGGGAAGTTCTGCGAGTGTTCGCTTGAACGCACTTGGTTTATCCGGAAAACGAGTACCAATGGCGACGATAGAGTCCTCCGGAGCTGAAACAACAGTGAAGAAACGGCGATTACCGCGATTATCTAGCGGTATATTACCTAGCGTCCACTCCAGATATTGTCCTGATTTGAAAATTAATTTACGGTCACTGTTGAAGATATACTCGTAAATGCCGTTCGCAAGCATGCGGCGTTCAACGAATGTGAGCATATAGCGCCCTTTCGGACTCGCGAGGTATGCAAAAAGATTACCCGTTATAAGAGCAATCTCAGGAGAGAAGTAAAAAGAGCCGATGTGCGGCGACCATATAAAGAGCGCTCCTACCAAAGCGCCGTATGTGATACGGAGAACGCGAGTATTCGGCATCGTGAGCGGCTCCGTGAGCATCACGAATGCGAAAAAGAAGACTGCGGAATATAAAAATGTCGCTTGAGTTCCTACGACAAAATTTTGCGATATGAGAGCGATTGTCACTAGCGAGGCGGCAAAAAACGAGAAAATAAGGTCAAACTTCCGTAATTTATAAACGACAACGAGTCCGCCGACAATGAGGAACGGGAGCAGGGCGAGACTTCCTGCGACCCACCAGCTCGCTGGAAGACCGAGCACTAACGCCGAGAACGCGAGCGCGACTGCGACTGGATTGAAGATATGTTTCTTCCCGAGTGCGAGAACATACTTGGATGCCATAGCAACCGACGCAATGACAACGAGAGTTACAGCGCCGGCAATATCTGCAACGGCTATCGGCGACACTACGAACACGAGAATAAAGGGCGTAATGAAGACCGATTCATGATTCGTTACAGCGTTAAATGCCCATGCGAGAAATTTATTCACGAGCAACGACGCACAAAGAAGCACGGCGATAGACCAGAGAAGCTCTGCTGGCGCGTACGGCAATACCCCAATCGCACTGAAAAATAGCGCGAACGCGAAGAGCGCGAGCAGATAATAGAGCATCAGCCTATACATGGTCGTGCGGTCTATGAACGATTTCAGTTCTTGTTCTCCCCAAATGAGACTTACATTTCTATCCATTTGTTCTAGTATACAGGTATGACTAAATTCACATTAGAACAGTCTTGGTTTCCGCATTTCTTTTTTACAAGTAAAGAGAGCGCGCCGTTATGGTTCGTCGTACGCTTGTATGTCGGATACGAATGGCTCGTCGCCGGGTTAGATAAAGTAATGAATCCGGTATGGTTCGGCAGCGGCGCAGGCGGCGCTATGAAGGGCTTTGTTGCCGGTGCTCTGAGCAAAACGGCGGAGTTCTGTAAGCCTGGCGTAGCGTGCCATCCCGATGTGCAGATGTGGTATGCCTCGTTTCTTAAGGACATGGTGCTACCAAATGCTGTGTCGTGGTCAAACGCAATTGCAGTGGGCGAGGTGCTGGTCGGGGTCGGGCTTATTGTCGGAGCTGTTGTCGGCGTAGCCGCCTTCTTTGGCGCTCTTATGAACCTCAACTTCATGCTCGCCGGCACAGTGAGCATCAACCCGATTCTCTTTACTTTATCAATATTCCTCGTTCTAGCGTGGCGAGTCGCCGGCTATTGGGGCATTGACCGCTATCTGCTCCCTCGTCTGCGCACCTCACTTGGCCGTCACGGTCCATCTAGTTAGTCAAGTTATAATGAACGGATGGGGCAGATACAAAATTTTGAGGAGTTGGCTGTAAGCGGGCTACGGTGCGATGCACTAAGGATTGCCGAGGCAGGATACGGAGCGATAAATACGGAAAAAGTTGTAAGTGATAAGGTGAAAGTTGAAAACGGTGAACTGCATATCGGAGATAAAAAATACGATATTGCGGGACGAAAACTTTTTTATGTCGGCATCGGGAAGTGCGCCATTTCTGCAGGACGAGCGATTGAAAAATTACTTGGCGAATCACTTACAGCCGGAGTTGCGCTTGATGTGGCTGATACAAGTCCAGACAGTAGTTCAAAAATAAAAACTTACATCGGCACACACCCTCTGCCGAGCGAAGCGAATGTTCTTGGTGCGAAACGCATTATTGAATTCCTTTCTGATAAAAAAGAGAATGATTTGGTAATCATGATTATCTCAGGCGGTGGTTCTACACTACTCTGCTTGCCTGATTCGCCAATGACTTCTGCAGATGAAAGCAAATTATTTAAAGAACTCACGGCGCGAGGCGCGCCGATACGGGATATCAACACAGTGAGGAAGCACCTCTCGCGAGCGCGTGGCGGCACGCTCGCCGTGGCCGCGTATCCTGCTGAAGTTGTATCGCTCATTTTCTCGGATGTGTCGAGTAATGATATTGAAACCGTCGCTTCCGGTCCGACGGTGTTAAATGCCTCTATGGTCGCCGATGCTCAAAATATTCTCGCCAAATACGGGATCCAGGCATCAGAAAATGTCAGCTTTATAGAAACGCCAAAAGAACAAAAATATTTTGAGCGTGTTACCAACATTCTCTTTCTCTCCAACCAAGACGCGCTCATTGCCATGAGCGTCGAGTCTGTAAAACGCGGATATGAAGCAAAAATCATGAACGATAACTTTACTGGTGAGGCGCGCGAAGTTGGTCGCGCCGTTATTGAAGAACTTCATGAATCGCCCCCAAATACAGCGTTACTCTACGCCGGCGAGAGCACGGTGGCGCTTGGGACTAGTTCTGGAAAGGGTGGTAGAAATCAGGAAATGGCACTTTCAACTCTTGAAGATATTAAAGAAGATGAGTTGATTTTACCGTTTGCATCTGACGGACACGATAACACCGACCGCGCGGGTGCGATCGCCGACGAAATGACTCGTGCGCATGCGCGCGAGAAAAATCTCTCGTCAGAGGAGCATTTAAATTCACACCGAGCATACGACTTCTTCTCAACGACCGGTGACGCCATCGTTACAGGCTATACTGGCTCTAATGTGTCCGACCTTATTGTTGCGTTAAAAAAATAATTTTATGCCAACGCAAAACATTGCAAAGCATATCGTGTGGATGCGTGATATCGGCATGGACAATGTCGCTCAAGTGGGAGGAAAGAATGCGTCTCTAGGAGAGCTTATTCATTCCGTCGTACCGCAGGGAGTCCGCGTCCCAGAAGGTTTCTGCGTAACCGCCGCCGCCTATTATTATTTCTTGAAGCAAACAGGTTTGGATATTTTCATTGCGAAGACGCTTGACGGATTGGACACGAAAAAATTAAGCGAGCTCTCGCGATGCGGGAAGCTCGTGCGCGATGCGATTTGTGCGACCCCTCTCCCCTCCGACCTTGAAAAATCCATTATTAAAGCATACGCGCAAATGGAAAAAGAGTACGGGAAGAACACCGATGTCGCCGTCCGTTCGTCAGCGACCGCAGAGGACCTCCCAGGAGCATCATTCGCTGGCGAGCACGAAACATATCTTGGCATTCGCGGGGGTAAAGAAATCGCCACGGCAGTCGTTTGGGCCATGGCCTCCCTCTTTACCGACCGCGCTATCTCTTATCGCGCCGACAAGGGTTTCGCCCACACCAAGGTGGCGCTCTCGGTCGGCGTACAGAAGATGGTTCGCTCCGACACCGGCGCTTCGGGCGTTATGTTTACCGTTGATACTGAAAGTGGATTCAAAGATGTCATTCTCATCAATGCGACATGGGGATTGGGCGAGCTAATAGTGCAGGGGCATGTAACGCCTGACGAATATCTGGTTATGAAATCTAAAATCGGTAAGGTAACGAGCCCGATTATCGGTAAAACTCTGGGTGTGAAAAACAAGAAGATGCAGTACGCGCCGCACAAGAAGGGCGTGATACAAACAAAAACGGTTAAAACAACTAAGAAGGAACAAGAAAGTTTCGTGCTGAGCGAAAAAGAAATCGTGGAGCTCGCGCGCTGGGGCTCTCTGATTGAGAAGCATTACAGCGAACGCGCTAAATCGTGGACGCCGATGGATATGGAATGGGCTAAAGATGGCCAAACGGGGCAGTTATACATTGTGCAGGCGCGGCCGGAGACGATACAGGCACGACGAGACTTCTCAAAACTCGTTGAATACAAAGTCACTGGCCAGGGGAAAGAGTTGGCGCGTGGAATATCAGTCGGCTCTTCAGTCGCAGTCGGCACGACGCGCATTATCATGAACCCGCGCGAGATTAAACAGTTCAAGAAGGGCGAGATACTCGTCACAGAGATGACAGACCCCGACTGGGAACCAATTATGAAGATGGCGTCCGCTATCATCACCGACCGCGGCGGGCGCACGAGTCACGCGGCCATCGTCTCGCGCGAACTCGGCCTCCCAGCCATCGTCGGCGTGGGCAACGCAACGAAGGTTTTAAAAACTGGCACACTCGTCACGGTAGACACCACAGGCAGTGCCGGCATCATCACTCTAGGCAAGGCGAAAATTTCTATGCGCGAACATTCCATCGGCGCTCTGCCGAAAACGAAAACGAAGATTATGGTAAACATAGCTTCGCCAAATATCGCCTTTGAACAATCGTTCCTGCCGGTGGCGGGCGTCGGGCTCGCACGCGAAGAATTTATCATTGCCTCCAACATCGGCATACATCCTCTCGCCATTCTCAATTATCGTAAGCTCGCTCCGAAGGTGCGTGCGGCAATTATGAAGAAAATAAAAGGCTGGAAGAATCCAGTTAATTTCTATGTTGATAATCTCGCGTACGGTATCGCGAAGATAGGTGCGGCATTCGCTCCTCGCCCAGTTATCGTGCGTTTCTCCGATTTCAAGACCAACGAATACGCAACTCTGCTCGGTGGGAAAGAATACGAACCTGAAGAAAAGAATCCGATGCTCGGTTGGCGAGGCGCCTCCCGTTACTACGACCATAAGTTTAAGAATGCATTCATGCTGGAGTGCCGCGCCATGGTGAAGGCGCGCGAGGAGATGGGTTTGCAGAACATTATTCCCATGATTCCTTTCTGTCGTACCGTCTCTGAAGCAGAACAAGTGCTCGCGATTATGGCGAAGAACGGTATTAAAAAGCCGATCTATATGATGTGCGAGATACCCTCAAACATTATTCTTGACGAAGAATTCTTAGACCTCTTTGACGGAATGTCCATCGGCTCTAATGACCTCACCCAGCTCACCCTGGGCCTCGACCGAGACTCCGGTATTGTGACGCATATTGCAAATGAGAATGACGAGTCCGTGCGCGCCCTTATAAGTAAGATTATCCGTACGAGCACGCGCCGTGGAAAATATCTCGGAATCTGCGGCCAAGGCCCGTCTGACCTGCCCGACTTCGCCGAGTTCCTCGTTAAAGAAGGCATTGAAAGTATGTCGCTCAACCCGGACTCTGTCGTGAAAACGCTTGAGCATGTTGCAGAGATTGAAGAGAGAATTTCTCGCTAATTCATGAGAATTGACCATGTTGTAGCTCGCCAAATACTAGATACGCGCTGGCGCCCGACCATAGAGACCACTCTCCATTCGGGAGAATTTTCTGCAACCGCATCGGTCCCGTCCGGCAAGAGTACGGGCGAACATGAGGCGGTTGAACTGGATGCAACTAGTGCGATAGAAAATGTGAATGGCGAGATTGCCGCCGCGCTTGTCAAACAAGACTTTCAATCACTAGATGAACTTGATAATTTCCTCATTGCGCTAGACGGTACTCCGAATAAGGCGCGCCTCGGCGCGAACGCGATTCTCTCGGTCTCAATCGCCGCGATGCGGCTATCTGCTTTGCAAGATGGCACACCGCTCTGGAAAGCTGTCGCTAAACGCGCCGGCACAACACCCTCCGCTCCATGGCTATTTGTAAATGTAATGAACGGCGGAGTGCACTCTAACTTCCGGCTTCCCTTTCAAGAATATATATTGGTCATTGAAGACAAAACAAGCGCTGCCCTCCCCGTCGCGCAACAAGCATTCGCGAAGCTCGGTAAAATGCTCGGAGACGGAATGCCGATGGGCGACGAGGGCGGATACGCGCCTACATTTAATAATCTTGAGAAACCATTTGAGATTCTTGTCGAACTAGTTAAAGAATTTCCCGACACATTTATCGCAATTGACGCAGCGGCGAGCCAGTTATTTCAAGACGGCGCATATATCATTCTCGGCAAGCGCTATTCAGCAGATGAGCTTCTGCGCGCATATGAAGACCTTGTCGAACGGTTCACTATCGCGAGTATTGAAGACCCGTTTGATGAGCATGCGACCGACGATTTCATCCGCTTCACTGCGGCGGCTGACAATAGGATTCTTGTCGTCGGCGACGACTTTACTTGTACAAACCCGAAACTTATTGCTGACGCGATACAAAAGAAAGCTGTTAATGCAATCCTGATAAAACCGAACCAGATCGGCACGGTGATGGAGGCGATCGAAGCAGTTCAAGAAACTCATGCCGCCGGCTTTAAGGCCGTGTGCTCGCACCGCTCCGGCGAGACGAACGACACCTTCATCGCGGACTTCGCGTATGGCATCGGCGCCTACGGCCTTAAAGCCGGTGGCCTCGGCCAACCCGAACGCCTCGCCAAATACTCCCGCCTCCTCGCCATCGAACGCGAAGCTGAATCAGTATAGTTAACAACCCAATGAGACAGATGTACTAATTTTTTTCCTATAGGATATAATTTAGCACATGAAGAAAATACGAACTGAAACAAGAGGGCGATACCTGCCAATGCGCAATCTCATTCTTCGGACGCTGGCAATCGGTGGAGTGATGAGCGTCGCGCTCGTCGCACCGAAAACACTCACGCTTCTGAAGAAACTTGACCGCGCTGCAGCCAATCGCAAGAATATGTATCGCCGTATTACGCAGGCAATCGCCAATCTCGAGCATGCGGGAATGGTGCGGACATCGGGCGAATACGGACAACGCAGAATTACATTGACTGGAAAGGGCCGCACCGCAATTGAAACAATATATGCGAGTGAATACCGCATCCCCGAACCGGCGTTCTGGGACGGCAAATGGCGCGTAGTGATGTTCGACATTCGCGAAAAACGCCGCCCGGCTCGCTCGAGGCTTCGTCTTTTACTCTATGGTGCCGGCTTCTTACGGCTTCAGGATAGCGTGTGGATATATCCCTACCCTTGCGATGAGTTCATCAGCTTAGTGCGCGCACATTTGAAAAGCGGAACAGGTGAAATGCTCTCGTTTGTCGCCGAAGCGCTTGAATCGGATCGTCGCCTGTGCGAACACTTCCGCCTCGCGTAATAATCACATAATCAGATGTACTAATTTTTGTCCTATAGGATTAAAGTTAATACATTGATAATGTTTATTTATTGACTTCTTCGTTCGCTTGTAGGAACATTGAAACAGACAACTTTTAAGGAATCATCATGCGGCCTGCTCTTAGAGAAGAAGGCGGCCGTGTGGGTCGCTTTCTTATTGTTGGAGGTTTGAGTGTTATTACCTACTACTCGCTTCTGTGGGGACTCACGGAATTCGCAGGTGTGTGGTACATCGTTTCAGCTGTAGTAGCCTTCGTTGGTTACTACTTCGTGAATTTTTTGAGCCAGAAGTACTGGACTTTCAAGAACAACGACCGTGACGCATTGAATCGCCAGCTCATTCAATATACGTTGATGGCAATAGCCAACTGGATCATTAACACCAGCCTGCTCTACATCTTAGTGGAGTATCTGCACCTCTACTACTTAGTGGCGCAAGTGATTTTGACGGTTCTTGTTTCGGTCATTGCGTACTTCGGGTTTAAGTACATATTTCGCTCAAAGACTCAACCGCCCGCCTAAAAGAGCCGCACTGGCTCATTGGGTCGGGCGGTTTCTGTTTATCAAGAGGCGAAGGCGGTGTAGAATATAAACATGAAGATTCATTATTTTTCGGGGGAGGCGTGGGAGGAGGAATTCGTAAAGACTAAACTGCCGAATGAGGAGATAATTTTTCACGAAGGTTCGCTTGCATCATTCCCAGATTTATCAGACCAAGAAGCAGAAGTGCTTTGTTCGTTTATTGAGTCAAAAATAGGAGAAGATGAAATGAAGCGATTCCAGGCATTGAAGCTTATCGCGACACGCTCTACCGGTTACGACCATATTGACATAGCCGCTGCGAAGGCGCGCGGCGTTGCGGTCGCAAATGTTCCCTTCTACGGCGAACATACTGTCGCTGAATTCGCTTTCGCACTTCTCCTCGCACTCTCACGGCGCATCATTGATGCGGACGAGAGCGTGCGCGATGGCACTTTTTCTCCAACCGGGCTTCGCGGCTTTGACCTATCGGGGAAAACTATCGGCGTCGTCGGTTGCGGACATATCGGCGCACATGTTATCCGTATGGCGAATGGATTCGGCATGAAGGTCCTCGGATTTGATGTGAATAGAAATGATGACCTCGCTCACACTCTTAATTTCACCTACGCTACGCTTCCAGAACTTTTGGCCACCTCTGACATAGTTACGCTACATGTCCCATACAATGCGCACACGCATCATTTAATCAATCGCGAAAATATCGGCACATTCAAAAAAGGTTCGTACCTAATCAACACTTCGCGCGGAGCTGTGGTAGAAACAGACGCCCTTGTTGAAGCATTAAAGAGCGGCATACTTGCTGGAGCCGCGCTGGATGTGCTTGAAGAAGAAGGTGAATTGAACGACGAGGCGATGCTTCTCACATCGCCTCATCCGAACGAGAGCGCGATTAAGATAGCGCTGGAGAATCATTACCTTATTCAACATCCGCGAGTAATCGTAACGCCGCACCTCGCCTTTAATACCCAAGAAGCAGTGGAACGCATCTTGAACACGACTATTGAAAACATAAAAAATTTCGCCTCCGGCTCGCCGACGAACATTGTCGTTTAAAGACCATCGCGCTTCGCTTCGCGAAGACGCACCTCGCCCTCATCCATGCCGAAGTAGTGAGCGTACTCGTGCCAAATCGTCTCGGCTATTATTTTTCGAACCTCTTCAGCATCGTTGCCAGCAGCTTCTTCTATTGGCGTTTTGAAAAGCGTGATAGTGTCAGGAACCGTTGGTCCGATGCCGTATGAATCTCCGCGCGCGGTATTCGGTATGCCATGATACAAGCCGAGCAGTGTCTCACCTTCGCCGAGCCCGTCGCGCCTGCGCACCTCCTCTGACGGCTCGTCCTCAACCAAGAGCGCGACATTCTTTATTTTCGCACGAAATTTTTCAGGTATCAAAAGAAACCCTTCTTCCACCAATTTATCAAACTCTTCTCGTGTCATATATTAACCACCAATCTTTTTTACAAACGGTACGAAAGCGAAACCGGGAAATGATGTGACCTTGATTGAGCCGTCTTGCCCTTTCTCCTCCAGCACGAGCGCGCCGTTTCTCGGGTACATCATGCGTCCAGAATGCTTTAACTGTTCAAGCCATGCCGGTGGCGCCTCCGTAACTTCTGCGGCGGCGATGATTCGGTCAAATGGCGCTTTTTCCGGATATCCTTTTTCGCCGCTCCGGCATAAAAATTGTACGCGCCGCGCCAGATGCGGATATTTCTCAAGATTATTCTCGCCCTGCTTGCAGAGCATAGGCAGAATTTCAAATGCATACACGCGCCCCAAAGGGCCGACGAGATGCAAGAGAAGAGCCGTCTGCCAGCCGGAACCGTAGCCGATTTCCAGCACAATGTCTCCGGAATGCACCTGCAGTTGTTCAAGCATGAAAGCGACAGTGTATGGTTGGGATATGGTCTGTCCGCTGTTTATCGGGAGCGCTGTGTCCTCGTATGCAAGCGGCTTTAGATTTTCCGGAACGAAATCGGCGCGATCAACTTCTTCAAACGCCGCGAGTATCGGCGCGGAGCGCAGTATCCCTGTCTGTTTCAGGTGTGTGATTAGTACCTTCTGTGCCTGCATGCGTACAGTATGACTCCAAATCAATGGTTTTGCATTGCTTGTTGCGGGGACCAGAATATGCCTGAACTTACCGTAAAAGTGTCACATATGGCTTATTTGTTCACTTTTGTATAATTATCAACCCTGTCAAAACCTAGCGATATTGCATTTTCTTATGTAATCTTATACAATCTAATGTATCAAGTATATAAGATTATGAACGAAAAATTCAACAGCCGCATACAAGGCCTCCCGAGCGAAATCTCGGAGCTTATTCGTCAGATAGACGAGCTCCGTGGGCAATGGGTAGAAGGTGCCGACTTAGATCGGCAAGTGCTCACACGCTTGCGGAAGTCGGTGCTCGTCACTTCGACGGGCGCATCAACACGCATAGAGGGATCTGAACTCTCAGACGAAGATGTGGAGAAGCTCATGCGTGGACTGTCGCTCAAGCGGTTCCGGAGCCGTGATACGGAAGAGGTGCAAGGGTATTACGAACTGCTCACCAATGTCTTCAACTCATACCAGTCAATCCCTTTCTCCGAGGGCACGATCAAATTCTTCCATCGCGAACTCTTGAAGCATGCCGAAAAAGATACACAGCATCGGGGAGAATATAAAAAGAAAGAAAACCGCGTCGAGATGGTAAACGCGGCTGGAGATTCTGTCGGTGTGTTATTCGACACTACACCTGCGTACCTGACCGGCAAAGAAATGTTGGAACTCGTGGAATGGGCACAGCAGGCAATCATTGAACGCAAGATTCACCCACTAATTATTATCGGCAACTTCATTGTGGAATTTCTCTCAATCCATCCGTTTGAAGATGGCAACGGGCGGCTTTCGCGCATCCTCACCAACCTACTTCTATTGCAGCAGGGCTATGTCTATATGCCCTACATCTCACACGAGAAGATTATTGAGGAAAATAAAGCCGAGTACTACCTCGCACTCCGTCAGAGCCAGCGGACATTTCGTTTGCAAAACAACGACATGACGCCATGGATGCGTTTCTTCTTGAGCGTGCTTCTCAACCAGTCAAAACAAGCGCTCGACTTACTCGCACATGCTCAGACCGAACAGCTTCTCTCACCACAACAGGAGTTGGTGTGGAAGAACATTCCGCAAACCGGCACCGCGACTCCAAGCGAAATTACTCTCGCGGCCCATGTGCCGCGCCCGACCGTGAATCAAGCTCTGCAAAAACTTATGCGACTCAAGATGATCGAGCGTATCGGTAGCGGCCGTTCGACGCGATATCGCAGGAAGTAATACACACTACAAAATAGGACATCGGATGTCCTATTTTGTGTTATCTCGGCTTTGGTTCTTTCCAAAACTTATGCCGCGCATTTTGTTCCTTAACCAGTATTTGAAGTAAATCCCAGTTTTGCTTCTCGTTTCCCTCATCAAACATCGCATTTATCTCCTCGCCGCTTATTCCTGCGTAAATACCAGAAAGCGTATATCTGACGCCCTGATTATCATTCGGATTTAACTTTAAAAGTAGTCGGTACAACTCAATCGCTTTTTCGTTCTCTTTCGCATCAGCATACAAATCTGCTTGATATTGAATAGCGCGCATATATGGTCGATTTTCTAGAATGCCCCACTCCATACGCTTTGGCCACGAGGGAAAAAGCTTTTGTGTTTCTATATATGCCTTCTTGATATGCTCATTTGCCTTCTTCTTGTCCCCCAAAGTCCCATGCACATGTGCGAAACCAATGTGAACCTGAACGGAATGCGGATTGAGTGCAAGCGCATTCTCTAAAAGTTGCTCTGCCTTCCTCGCTCCAACCTTTCCGCTATCAGACAACTCTATTGCATCGTAATAGAGATCGTTAATCTGTTTATCAGGGTCAAAATAAGGACTTAGTATAGGTGCGTTCTTCATTTCTAGATTATTATATAGGCTTTCTTACATAAAAACCCGCACCGGAATTGAACCAGATTTTCGTGATTGCGACACGAAACTGTGTCGCATACGAGAGTCGGAATCGAACTGGAAATATGCTGTATATGCTGAAAACGCAAAAACCACTTTCGTGGTTTTATGCGTTTTTTTAGCTGAACAGGGGCGCCGGTACAGTACCGACTTTGACGGGGAACGGTACTGGTTCCTGGCGTCACAACCGTGTTGCGGGGGCCGGAATCGAACCGGCGTCTGGAGGTTCTTTTGCACCTACTGTTTCCAGAAGGAATGGACTATACCACAATCCTGTAAGGATTCTCCCATTATAGTCTCTGAACCTTTCCTCCGTCTTAGGCGAAAGACTTGGCTGCTGATTGTCGAATCTTCTCGTTTCTCAAGCATTCGCGCTCATCCTTTCGAATCACGCTGTAGCACAAGAAGCTTTAACGATATTCCAGCAATTTAGAGAGTTTTTCCACTACCCGTTACCGGATAGGGTCACATTTTCACATGAGCCTCCCGAGGTACCTCTCCTCTACCCCGCTATTTTAGTTTACTCTTTTCTAACGAACTTGGCTAGATTGCTTTAAACTCGTGGAAGACGGCTGCGTAGCGCGCGATGGTGCGGCGCGCGAGCTCTTCGGAGAGATTGAAAGATGAGCCCTCGTGCGCTATCTGGTTGCGCACCTTGTGCGCCTCCCACGCGTCGTTGAGGGTATCAAAATCGGAGGGCTCAACAGACTTCAGCTTCTCGCCAACGCCATCGCCCTTGTATCCTTGGCGCGCGAGCATATCCTCTAACATAATGTCGGCTTCTATAATCGCTTCGCGCCACTCGCTAGCGCTCGCGCCGTCTGCGAGCGACTCAATGTGTTGCCAGCGCGGATTTACGCCTCCTTCTGCCTCTGGGGCAAGAATGGGCGTGCCATAGTAATCCGATTCGCGCTTCCGCAGTTCAAACAGCCGAACTGTACAATAAACAATAACGAACAGACCTATGATTGAAAGGATATAACCGATAACGATAATCCAGAGCCAGAGATGCGCAATGAAGGCCTGAAATGCGGCATAATTAAAAACGGCGTGCTGTCCATAAATCCATTCATAAATAAGACGGAAGAAGTATTCTACATTTACCTGCTGTGTGGACATCACTCTTATTATAAACTAGAAATTCAAAGAAAAGAGAGACTCTTCTCTTTGGTGCGGCGCTGTGAAGTGTATGCCGACAGGAAGTTTCTTCTTTCCTCTCTCCACGAAACCCATAGGGATTGATATCGCCGGCATGCCGGTGAGATTTGCGGTAATAGTAAAAATATCTTCAAGATACATAGAGAGCGGGTCTGCCTTTTCTCCTATCTTGAACGCGGGCGACGGCATGGTAGGCGTAGCGATTATGTCCACTTCTTCAAACGCGGAGATGAATTCGCGCGCGAGCTGTTCGCGCGCGGCAACAGCCTTTCGATAATACGCGTCAATGTAACCAGAGGAAAGTACGAATGTCCCGAGCAGAATGCGCCGACGCGTTTCCTCACCAAAACCTTCCGTGCGCGAGAGAATGTAGTCGTCAAGAAGAGTCTTGCCGCGCGCAGAGTGGCCATAGCGGACACCATCAAAGCGCGCGAGATTGGTAGAAACTTCAGCGAAGTTGATGATGTAGTACGCGGCGAGCGCGGGCTTCGCTGAATGAAATTCAATCTCTTTTACCTTGAAACCAAGTTTTTTAATGGTTGACTGAAATAACTCGTATACATCTTTATCAAGAGCATCGGTGAAGAGATGCGTTGGTATGCCAATCGTTTTAATTTCTTTTTGCTCCCGCGCATACAAACCATCCGGAATAGAAGTAGAATCTTTCTCATCTCGGCCTCGAATTGCGCTCCAAAGAATCCGCGCGTCTTCCACCGTCTTGGTAATCGGACCGACTTGGTCAAACGATGATGCCGCCGCGATAATGCCGGAGCGCGAGACGCCGCCGTAGGTCGGCTTAATGGCAACGACACCGCAGTAACTCGCGGGATTTCTGACCGAACCGCCAGTATCAGTGCCGAGGGCGGCAATTGCCATATTGGCGGCGACCGCGGCGGCGGAGCCGCCGGAGGTACCGCCGGCGACACGCGAGATGTCGTGCGGGTTCTTCGTAACTCCAAAAGCAGAATTCTCGGTGGAGCTACCAAGCGCGAATTCGTCCATGTTGGTGCGACCGAGAAAGAGCGCGCCGGCGTCTCTTAATTTTTTAATAACAGTTGCGTCATATGTCGCGCGATAATTCGCGAGCATCTTAGAGCCGGCGCTCGCTATCTTCCCTTCTATCAGAATATTGTCTTTAATCGCTAGTGGAATGCCGCACAGTGGCGACGAGTCGTTTTTATCAATGCGTTTCTGCGCTGAAGCGATTGCAGTTTCATCGGCGTCAAAAATTTCTAGAAATGCGTTCAATTCCGGATTCTTTTCTTCAGCTACTTCAGCACATGCGTCCCAGAGCTCGCGCACCGAGCATTCCCGCGCGCGAAGCGCGCGGGCTGCCTCCACAATCGTCATCTCATTTAATTTACTCATGCGAAATTATCTGCTTCACCGAGAGCGCATCGCCTTCGCGCGCGGGGAATTGTTTGACAAGTTTTTCTGTATATTTTCCAGATTCGTGCGGTTCGCCATCCTTTCTCATCACATTTCTCAATGCTGATTTCTCGCTTCCGGCTGATGGCAGTTCCAATTTCTCCAACTGCCCAACATACGCAAGAATCGCGTCAAACTCGCTCGTGAATTTCTCCAACTCCGAGTCCTCAACTCTTATTCTCGCGAGCGCCGCCAGCTTTCTTACATCTTCTATAGTAGCCATTGCTAGAACTCTATCACGCCTCAAGTTTTTTGAGGAATTCTCTTTCATTGACCACTGGAACACCAAACTGTTCGGCTTTGGAGAGTTTAGTGCCTGGGTCGGAGCCCGCGACGACGAAGGAGGTTTTAGCGGAGACGGAGGATGCGACCTTGCCACCTGCGTGGCGCATGCGCGCTCCAGCTTCTTCGCGCGAAAGGGTCGGCAAGGTGCCAGTTATGACAATTGTTTGGCCGGTTAACGGACCCTTTGAGGGCGCGACAACCTTTTGTATTTTTAAATGTTTTTGCAGGCGTGTGAGCAATGCTTGATTTTCCTTTTGAGCAAACCAGGTACGCACAGAATGGCCAATGATGGGACCAATGCCGTCTATATTTGAAAGAGATTCCTCGCTCGCCGAGCGAAGCGAGGCGAGCATATTGAAGTTTGTCGCTAGAAGATATGCAGTTTCGTCGCCAACATGCTCTATGCCGAGACCAATAAGCAATCGGTCCAGAGAAACTTTTTTAGCAATTTTAATTGCATTAATGAGATTATCGGCTTTTTTTTCTTCAAACCCTTCAAGGGTGAGTAGCTCGTCTTTGGTCAGTTCAAAAATGTCGTCAAAATTTGAAATGAGGTTTTGTTTCATGAGAAGCCTTACCGTTTCTCGCCCGAACCCGCCAATGTCCAAAGCGCTTTTACCGACAAAATGGATGAGTCGGCGAGCTTGCTGTTCAAATGAACCCATAACTTTACAGCGATGCGCCGACTCGCCGAGGACGCGTTCTATACTGCCGTCTCCGCCGCACAACGATGAATGCGTAGGAAATTTCCAGAGCTTAGCACTCTTCGGTCGCAATTCTTTTATCACCGACACGATTTCCGGGATGACATCACCAGCCTTTTGCAAAATAACCGTATCGCCTATTCTTATATCTTTTTCTTTTATGAAATCTTCGTTGTGGAGCGATGCACGAGCGACCGTTGAACCGGCTACCAGTACCGGCTGTAAATGAGCTACCGGGGTCAACTTTCCTGTCCTTCCAACTTGAAGAGAAATACTTTCAACAATTGTCTTAACCTGTTCAGGCGGGAACTTATACGCGATGGCGAAACGAGGCGCCTTACCGGTATATCCGAGCGTTTCCTGCTCTATACGAGATTCAACTTTCAGAACGATGCCGTCAATCTGATAATCAACTTTATCTCTCGTTTTTCCATTCCATTTTTGCCAATATGCGAACACTTCCTGAAGTGAGTCAGCATGTCGATGTTCTGGATTGACCGGTAATCCGAGCTCTTCGAGATACGCGAGCTCATCGCTCTGGGTCTCCGGAGATTTTTCAGAAGTGCGAGCGACATCATAGAAGAATGCCCCGAGTGGCCTACTGGCCGCAATTTTTGGGTCCAGCTGGCGAATGGAGCCCGCGGCGGCATTGCGCGGGTTCGCAAATAACGGCTCGCCCTCTTTCTCCCGGAGCGCATTCAGCTTCGCGAAGCCAGAGCGCGAGAGGTACACTTCGCCTTCGGCGATTAAATCAACTGGGCGCGTAAGCCGCTCTGGCACTTCACGAATAGTCCGCACATTGTGAGTTACATCCTCTCCTGTTTCGCCATCACCACGCGTTACGGCATTCACGAGAACACCCTTCTTATATGTAAAGACTATTTTCAGTCCGTCTATTTTAAGCTCTAAATCATATGTTGGCGTTACGCCACTTACTTTGCGCACGCGTTCGTGAAATGCGTTTATTTCTCCTTCAGAAAATGCGTCATTAAAAGACCACTGCAACACTTCATGCTTCACTTTTTTCAGAAATGGCATTGCATCGCCCACGACCCGTTGAGTGACAGAGTCGGCGTGTGCAAGCTCAGGATATTTCTCCTCAAGTTCGCGAAGTTCGCGATGGAGGGCGTCGTATGCACTGTCCGAGAGTTCCGGAGAATCCAGCGTGTAGTACAAATGCGCGTGACGCGCGAGAAGTTCCTGAAGTTTTTTGGCGCGTTCTTTAATCTTCTTTGAAACAGCCATGATTAGTAGTGCGCGCTTAGACCACGGGCTACAAAGCGCGCTCCATTTGGGTTGGCGACTACGGCACAAGACACATCATAGCCCTGCGAAAAAACGAATGTCGTACCGGTACCGGGGACTGGTTTATAAATCGTCACATCTGCGCATCGTTTGTTTGAATCCAGTGAAAGGCGTGTTGAAATGACCCACTGTGTGGACGGAGTATACGAAACGATAGTCGCGGAGATTGGTGCGGCAGCATCACACGACATCGCTGGTGCAGAAGACGGCACGCTTGGCGGAAACGCAAAGAGATTTTGTTGTTGGTCAGCATACAGGGCACACTCCAGTGCTGAATCCGCGGCATAAAACGCGTATTGCGATTGGATTGCCGACGACGCGAGCACTTGTTGTTTATACGCGAGCGAGCCGAGCGCGAGACCGAAAGAAAGCATGACCGACATGAATATTATGGCGATAAGGAGCGCAAACCCGCGTTGTGTTTTTTTCATTGCCATGGCGTGAGGTGGTCAGTGACGGTCACCGAGTATGGTATGCCGTGGAAGTCCCACAACACTTTTGAGACGATTCGTTCTTCGCTTGAGGATACATTTGTCACCTGCACCGTGCGTACAAATGGAGTTACCGTTCCGCTCTGACCGCTGCGCTCGGTGGCGTATACACCGCTCGCGAGAATATAGAGTTTACACTCCACTCCTGTACACTGGAAGAGAGAAGATCCGCTCCCATAACCCATCGGTCTCGTCAGGTCGAGCGAACATTCTGCTGTACGACATTGATTAATGTCTCCAGCAAGAAAATTGTTCCATGCAACCGTTGATACATTGGTACCCCCCGCCTGATACGCAGAGAGATATTCATTGTCGCGCACCGCACGCACATATTCAGCGCCTTCTTGCGCAAGGTAAGACGCCGTGAGCTGAGTTCGTGCATTTTGTGCCGCGATGATGGCACGACTAGCGGTAAATAAGGACCCCGTGACAGCGAGCGTAAGAATAGTTATAGCTATCATCGTTTCAATGAGAGTAAATCCAGTTGGCAGTTGGCAGTTGGCAGTTGGCAGTATTTCACTGCAACCTGCAAGCTGTGACCTGTAAGCTGTGTTTTTCATATGTCAGTTCCGCGCATAGTCGCTCCCGTTTCAATAGTGAACGACTCCGTCTTTCCAGCCCCAGAAGAAACTGTGCCCGAGACAACCACGGTCACGCGTGGCTGTTGGTAATCGGCAGGCGGCTTGCCTGTGCCGGATGCATAAAACACGAGCGAGGAAACAGTGACCGATGGGTCTGTAAGCGCGATGCCATTTTGAGTAATAATGCCGTTGGAAAGCACATAGTTAACTTCCTCGCCGTCTGTGTTTATAACAGAAAAACTTGTGCCGCCGCTGCAATCTCCGCTGTTGTCGCACGAATAATTCGTACCTGTACGAATGATGCGCATCATGGTCTCCAGAGCGAAAGAGAGATTGTCAACGCCGGTCGCGATGCTCTGTGTTTGCCGATTGATATTTATCATCACGAGGTATGCACCCGACGCAAGCGTCATAATAAGAGCAAAGAGCCCGACAGCAATAATTAATTCAACCAGTGTGTACCCGCGAATCAGTTTGTTTTTCATGGGCAGGATGAAGCATTCGGAGTTATCTGCCCCGATGAAGCAACAGAAATGTATTTAACACCGCCCTGAGGCGAAGAGACTGTGATGCACGACGCAGTTATCGGAAATGATGTTGAATGTGAACCATTCGTGCTCATGAACGAATCCGGATTCGGTCGTGCAAAGACTATGTCCAGAGAGGATAGCCCCCCTGACGCGCACGACCAACTGCCAGAAAATGCGCAAAAATTACTTATTGTCATACCGTTCCCGAGGGTGTATGTCTGTACGAAAGCATCGGACCCGTTCTCGTACACCTTGTCTCCCGGTTTACAATCGGGAGTTTCGCACGACGCGGCCGGGGATGTGTCAGCAAAAACAGTAAATGCCCCGAGCATTCCGCTCTGGAAATGTAGACCATACCCGACACCAACCACGCCATTGATAGCACGGCTACCAATCCCGTAGGTTTGGACAGAGCGAATTGTGAGCGCAATATCATACGCCGTATTGGCGAGAATGAGCGTCTTGTTGAAAGAGCTCTGGCTCGTGAGTACGACCGCCGTAACCGTGGCGACAATCGCCAGCACTACCATGAGCTCAACTAGTGTAAACCCAGCACTATAGGAATAGTGCTGGATGAGGCCACGACGAAGATGAATGGATTCCATTGTGTAAAGTATGCGAGGAGGAAACCGGCGGCGAGATATGGCGCGAACGGCACCTCAACTCCCATTCTAGAGCCCGCAGGCCTGCGTAACAACAGAGCTATTCCAATAACGGCGCCAATCCAAAACGAAAAAACGAAACCAGAAAGAGCGGCGGGACCAACGAGGAGCGCGAGACCAAAAACAAGCGGGGCGTCCGCGAGGCCCATGGCGCGACCGCGCGAAACGAAGTGGATTAGAGCTAGACTCGCGGCGATAAGAAAGGCGGCGGCAAGTGAGTAGAGAAATGTCTCAAGAGAATACGAAAGAAGAAATCCCGCCACCGCACTCGTGAGTACGAACGCGACTAGGAACGATTTCGGCAGTATCTGATGGGCAAGGTCATATAGAACGAGAGCTAGGAGTGCAGATAGCGAGAGTAGAAAAAACGGTAACGCGGAAACGAATCCGAGGTTGAGATACGCAAGCGCAAAAAGACTACCGAGCAGAAATTCGGTAAGTGGTGCATAAAATGAGAGTCGCGCACCACAACAGAGCGCGCGCCCTCTAAAAACGAAATAGGAGACGATGGGCACGAGCGAACAGAGTGCAAGCGGTTTACCACACGCGTCGCAACAAGAACGGCCAGTAAGAAATCCTTGGCCGGTATTGAGGCGTGCAACGAGTACTCCAACGAAGCTGGCGACAACAGCACCGAATATAAAGAACCCTACTATCACTGACTAGTCACACAAGTGCCGCACGAGGGACCTGTCATGAGCGTGTTGATACCGCAGTGCGAACCGCTGTTATCAACGCACCAATATGTGGAGGTCGTTGACGCAACATCAGCTGGTCGTGATACTGCGACAGCGTATGAATTATTCGTTGAGACACAACTAGTAGAGCCTCCGGAGGAATTAACGAGCGCCGCGGCGATAGCCTTCTCAACAGTCGCATTGTGGAAAACACTTGAGCCGGCAACGCCTGGGGCTGGACACGCCGCCGGACCGCCGGTGCCGTTATCAAACACTCCGTAGACATTGCTGTTGTCGGATAGGAAAAGCGCCGCTTGCGTACCGACAGCATTTAGGTTCGCCTTTACAGCGACATCATTGCTCTTATTCTTAGCCGTGTTTAGGGACGCGAGCACGACCGCCGAGAGAATACCGATAATGGCGATTACGACAAGTAATTCTATGAGGGTAAATCCCCGCTGTCTTGTATTTTTTGTTTGTTTTGTCATGGTTTTTAAATTATGATAAGAAATTACGGACAGACTACGATACCACTACCCAGCGCCGCAGTTTCTTGTTTCGCGGTGCCAGAATTGTCAACACACCAGTACTTGCTAGTGTCCGACGAGAGCGGAGACGAAACCGCGAACGCTGTTAGCGAGTTGTTACAGACGAGATTTCCAGAACCATTGTTAGACTCCGCATTTACAATGGCTTTGGCAATTGTCGCATCAGAGAAAACATCTGTCGAGCAGCTAGTTCCGGCGTTGTTGTCTGCGGCATAAGAGTTATTGCCGGCGCCGCTATAGTAAATCTCGGACTGTACCAAGATGGTTGCGAGGTTGGTCTGGATAGCGGCATCATTGGCTTTATTCTTAGCCGTGTTTAGGGACGCGAGCACGACCGACGAGAGAATACCGATAATGGCGATTACGACGAGTAATTCTATGAGGGTGAAGCCTCGAGAACGATTTTTGTGCATGATGTATTGTATTGGACTAACGGATTCATTGTACGCTTTTTTAGGCTTGAAAAGAAGCACGGGTGTGGATAGCCCCGACGCTCCGGTCGGGGGTCGGCTTTCTCCCTAGAGGGCACCAGCGAGATTGTATATCGGGAGCAGTACTGCGGCGATAAGAATGCCGACACCGAGACCGAGCAACACAATCATAATTGGTTCAATGAGGCCGACGAGCGTGTCAACGGCGTTCGTTACTTCACGATTATAGAATTTCGCGAGGGTCGTGAGAATAGAACCCAGCTCGCCCGTCTCTTCTCCAACCTTTGTCATCGCTATCATGATGCCGGGAATCTCCGGATGTTTCCCGAGCGCGCTGGAGATAGAGGAACCGCCCTTCACATCCCTACTCACTTCAACAAGCACCTCTTCGTATAAAGCGTTGCCGACAACCGAGCCGGTAATTTCAATCGCTTCAACGACTGAAACTCCGGAGAGAAGCATCGTGGAAAAATTGTCCGCGATGCGCGAGAGATATAGCTTCTTGTACAGGTCGCCGATATAGGGAATTTTGAGCTTCAGACTATCCAGAACGAGCCGTCCGCGCTCTGTCTTCCCTATTTGCCACAGATAAACACCAAGCGCGATTAGCGCGATGAAGATGAAAATGCCGTATTGTATAAGAAAATTTGAAAAACCTATTACGATGGTGGTATAGATTGGCACTGACTGGCCCGAATCTAGCAAAATAGCGCTAATCTTAGGAATAACGAGAGTAAGCATAAGCGCCATTACTCCGAAGAAGACCACGAGGACGAAGGCAGGATAAACGAGCGCATTTTCTGTTTTACTGATGATGTCGTAAGAACGGTCTAGATAGTCGGCGAGATACACGAATGTCTCCGACAACTTGCCAGACTCCTCGCCCGAGCGGACCATGTTTACATAGAATGTGCTAAACACGCTCGAGTGGCGCGAGAGTGCCTTACTGATTGGGCTTCCTCCTTGAAGGTCGTCCCCAACCGCCGACAGAACTATTGCGAGCTGTTTATTCTCTACTTCAGAGGCGAGAAGACGGAAGACGCGGAGCGCGGATACTTGGGCTTCAAACAAGGTAGCTATCTGGCGCGAGAGAATGACGACATCTTTATTGGTAACCCGATTGAAGAACGGTAAATCCGTATCAAAGAAAGAGTGCCTCTCGGCGGAATCAATCGCCGAGATGATGAGGTTGCGTCTTTGGAGCGCGGAGACTGCAACCTCTTGCGAGGGAGCCTCTATGGTTCCGTCTCTCTCGTGCCCGTCTTGGTCAATCGCGTGGTATTTAAATAGCATAAATTATAGATACCGCTCAAAGGTTTTTGGGTCCATCGCGTGCTCGTAGGCGTGCTCCACCGTCACTTCGCCGCGCTTGACCAGCTCGGCGAGCGAGCGGTCCATATCTATCATTCCGTCCTGCGAAGAGGTCTGTATAACGGCGCTAATCTCGTGGGTGCGCGCATCGCGAATAAGCGTACTAATCGCATTATTGTTTATAAGTAGTTCGTATGCTGGTATAAGTCCGCCGGAAATTCTTGGTATTAGCCGTTGAGAGAACACGCCTATGAGCGAGCCGGCGAGTTGTACGCGCACCTGCCCCTGCTGTTCACCCGGGAACATGTCAATGATACGGTCTATGGTCTGCGCGGCATTGTTGGTGTGTAGCGTAGAGAAAACGAGGTGACCCGTCTCGGCGGCAGTGACCGCAGAAGAAATAGTCTCATAGTCGCGCATCTCGCCGACCATGATGACATCAACATCTTCGCGGAAGGAGCTCTGCAGAGCCGTATGGAAATCGGGTGCATCAATGTGTACCTCGCGCTGATGGATGAGCGATTTCTTCGGCGTAAATAAATACTCCACCGGGTCCTCAATGGTGAGGATGTGCTCTGTGCGCGAATCATTGATGCGGTCAATCATTGCGGCTAGAGTGGTTGACTTGCCCTGCCCCACCGGTCCCACGACGAGGAAGAACCCCTGCTCCCTCTGGGTGAAGACTTCAAGAACGGACGGAAGATTCAGCTCGGCGAAGGTGTGAATGTCGCGCGGGACGAGCCGTAGCGCGAGAGCTGTCGCTCCCTGTACGCGATAGCCGTTAACGCGGAAACGCGCGTTTACCTTATGTGCGTATGAAAGGTCAATCGTTTGGTTCTCCTGAAACGAATTCCAACGGTCCGGCGGGACAATGCTCTTCAACATCGCCTCGGTTTCTTCATTTGTGAGCGCCGAGTATTTAGAAATCGGGATGAGTGCGCCAGCTACCCTAAGCATTGGCGACCCCCCCGCGAAAATATGGAGGTCAGAGCCGCCTTCTTTGACGACGATATCCAGAAGTTCTCCGAGGCGTTTATCGGCGGCCATATTATGAGCGAGACTTTCCCGCCTGAGCGCCTGCTTCAACAGTACGCAAGGTCTCAGCGAGCACCTCAGAAGGAATCGCAGACGCCTTGATGATGTACCCGTCGGCGGAAAGCTGCTTCGCTTTTTCAATATCAGAATCCTGACCCTGATTTGAAAGAATGATTATTTTCGCGCCTTTCGCGAGATGCTCCTTCCGTATTGTTTCAAGAGCTTCAAAACCGCCCATCCCCGGCATTATTAGGTCAAGAAGAATAACATCTGGAGGAATCGCCCCATCTTTCCGGAGCGCAACTAATAAATCCTCGCCGCCGCTAAATGCGCTTACTTCATGTCCTGCGTTCTTAAACTTGACGGCATAGAGGTCAAGAAGAAATCTGTCATCATCTACGAGATAAACACGGTACGCCATTACCGGTAATTGTACTACGAAATTTAGTCAAGCAGTTTCGTCGTCGGGGAAAAGTTCTCCTCCGAGCGTGTTGCCGAGCGTATTAATCTCTTCAAACGGTATCTCTCCCTGAAGCGCCTTCATTATTGCGTCCTCGCGCATTGTGAGCATCCCGTCAGAACGAGCAGCTGCGTAAATTTTTTCCTCAACCGGCTCTTTAAGCACAACTTGCTCCAGCTTTTTATTCATGCGCATTATCTCAAAGACGGCAGTACGACCGCGCGTTCCGTTTGGGCAGTCGGCTGTCGGGCTCGCATGATAAAACTCTTTGAATGGCGGTAACTTCTTACGGTATTCATCCGGCAGGTCTGCAAATTCTTTGTCAAGAAACATCTTGATACTATCCCTGATGGGAAATGGCTTGCCTGCGCCAGGACAGAGCTTTCGGACCAGTCGTTGCCCGACGACGGCGACAAGCGTAGGTGCGATTAAGAACGGGTCAACGCCCATATCTATGAGACGAGGAATCGCTCCAACAGCCGTGTTGGTGTGAATGGTGGAAAAGACTAGGTGGCCCGTGAGCGCCGCCTGCACTGCGAGTACCGCTGTTTCTTTATCGCGGATTTCGCCGACCATAATGATGTCCGGGTCCTGCCGAAGGATTGAGCGGAGCCCGTTGGCGAAAGTGTAGTCAATTTCTGGACGCACTTGGCTTTGTGCAATGTTCGGGATTTCATACTCAATCGGGTCTTCAAGCGAAACGACATTTGCCGTTTCGCGGTCAAGCTCGGAAAGTACGCCGAAAAGGGTCGTAGACTTACCTGAACCGGTCGGCCCGGCGATAAGTATAATTCCGTACGGGACTTTCATTATATCGCGGATATCTGCGAGATGACTGCTTGAAAGCCCCAACGACTCAAGGGTTACCGTCGTTCCTGATTGGTCAAGAATGCGCATCTCAACTTTCTCGCCGTACTCCGTTGGGAATGTGGAGACACGGAAGTCTATGCGCCGATTCTCTACGGTCGCCGAGAATCGTCCGTCCTGCGGTTTCCTCTTCTCGTCAAGGCGCAGTTTCGCGAGTATCTTGATGCGTGCGACAACCGCTTCGTGCACCTTGTTCGGCAACTCCAGCGAGGTGTGCAGGTCGCCATCTACGCGGAAACGAACACGGGTCTTGGCTGGCGACGGTTCAATGTGAATGTCAGACGAGTGGCCTTCTATGGCGTATCGCAGTATTGTAGAAACTATTTTTGTAACAGGAGCATCTTCCCTCAAGGCCTCGTGAGGACCAGTTAAGTTTAGCGTTTCTTCGCCCAATCCTTCTGAGGCGGCTGTGGCGCTAGTGGCCGCTCGTGGCGCCGGTATGGTCTCGTATTCGGAGAGAGCCCTTCCAACTTCACCCGAGAGATTTTGATAGTCTTCAATCACGCGCTCAAAGTCTTGTTCCGTTATAAGAAAAATCTTATACGGCATGCCGATTTTGCCAGAGATGAATTGAAGCGCGTCAAGAGACTCAATGTTGTCCGGGTCGGTAATGCCGACCTCTAGCGCGCCGTCAATAATGTCTAGCGGCACAAATCTATAATGCCGCGCAGAGTCAATCGGTATATAACTGAACACTTCTTCGTTAGCCGGAGGGTCGCCGAGTACGCGAGTGGGGATGTTGTATGCCCTCCCCACTTCGGTAAGAATGTCTGTGAGTGAGAGGCCGCGCTCCGCGAGCACTTCAGCGAGTGAGCGATTTTTGGCAAGCTCATCTTCGATCGTTGTGCGATCTTTTGGAGAGAGCGTTCCCTTATCAACGAGTAGTCCGAGAAGGTTCATTACTCATTTTTCGCTTACGCCCGGAACTGGTGCAAACGGATCAAGCCTTCCTGCCGTTTCCGGAGCAATCGGTGTCGCTAGGTCAACGAGCGCCATGAAGCGCGGGTCAGAAAAGAAGCCGACATTGAACGAGACCGGTTGTAGTTCGCCCACTAGCGTCTGGAAGCGCGTTTGTGCCCGATTTTCTTCAGAAAGAGCGGTCAGTGGCGGTTCATTCCCAGCGCCGGTAAAGAAATACCAATATGCGCTCGCGGCGATAACTATGGTAACTATGATTAGGATTGCTGTATTGGATTTCATATTCAAATCATTTAACGAAGCCAGTAGAGGCGTATGACCATCTGATAATTATAGACGCCAGTGTCAGAACCTTTTACGACAATGTCCCGAACATCAAGGAGTCTGGCGCTCTTCTCTATACCGGCGAGAAATGATTGGAGCGCCGTATAAGTGCCGACAGCAGAGAGCGAGAGGTCAACCGAGCCCACAGAACCAGCACGAACGGTCGGTAATGTGCCGGCAGTTGTTTGCGCTTTTGCGTTGTTATTGCCAGTGCTATTCATCACGACATCAATGTTCGCTAGAGAGAGCCCTGAGCGGGCCGCGAGAGCGTTGATGTTCAGGATGAGACCGACATTGTCAACCGAATCTGGCAGGAAGGTGGAAAGTCGTGTGAGGTTTTCTGGGTCGATGTCATTGCGCGAAGAAGCGAGCGCGTTCTGTTTCGCGGTGTAATCGTCTGCCGCGGCGAGCGCCTGCTCATTATTCCCTATGGCGACCTTGGTCGTCGCTATGTGGCCCGACCAGGACGGCTTCACATAACCGAAAAATATGCCGACGGCAATAATGAGCGCGAGAAATGGAAGTATGCGGCTGTTCATGGCGAAAAGGCGGTAATCTTCGAGTCCAGCGTAGCGGTAAGTGAGAAGGATACGGAATTATCTTTATTGACATTTATGTCCGAAAAAATAGCGTCCTTTATGCGTCCGTCTTCCGCGAACGCAGAAGAGGCGGCTGCGAGCGCGTTAAAACTCTTCGCAACACCCGCTCCCTCTACCTTTGACAGACCGACAGTATCGGTAGAAAGATGGAGCGCAGTGAAGCGAACTGTCGTAGGCAAAATCTTTTCTAACGAAGAAAAGAATCCAGAAAAAGCGATGTGGCTACCAAGCAATGCTTCACTAGATATAAGGCGATTGCGCAGTCGCACGAAATTTTCAACAGTATTTGAGTCTATTTTAGCTTCGGCTGCGGCAAGCGCTTTATCCTTAGAATCTTTGTCCGATGCGAGAATCCGCCCGTAGAAGAAAACGCCGAGGGCTAGCATGAAAACGATGCCGAGGACCGTATACGCGAAGAAGCCGAACGCGCTGGTGTAGTCAGCGCGCGACTGAATAGGGGAAGACGCCGTCGGACGAGGGACGAACGAAGTGGGTATCGTGGGAGGAAGAGACATTTCCTCTACAGTATACGACACTAGTGCAAGTAGTGTGCACGGCATCTGTGCAAAACGCGCGCGGTATTTCTATATCTCCTCTAGTTTACGCAATGCGAGGCCGACAGCCACGGCGAACTCGGGACCAATCTCTTCAAGAACCGAGCGCATGAGGGCTGGCGTTTCTGTTTTCATGAATGGGTCCGCAATGCGCACATCAATTGAAAAAGCGTTCCTCGCATACGAGCCAAGCTCTTTGGTAACTCCCCCTCCCCCCGTGAACACGATTGAGGTGACAGATTTTTTATGCGTCGTTTCGTACTGCATAAGAACCCGGCGTATCTCTGAAAAAATGCGAGAGAAGACAATGTCTGAAGAGCCAAGAGCGCCGTCTCCACTAAGACCTTTTTCTTTCTTCATCGCTTCGGCCTGTGTAATGGATATGTTGCCAGATATCGCGATGGCACGAGTGATGTCCTGGCTCCCGGTGCTTATGGCGTGAGAGAGGGCCACTACCCCGTGTTCAACAACATATATTTTCGTTGAGGCCGCTCCAATGTCAATTACCATGACCGGTTTCGTCGGCTCATCCACTACCGCTCGGATAGTGCTGAAAATTTCAATCTCATAAAAACTCGCGGACAGCCCCGCGCCGACAGCGACTTTCTGAAGTAGGGAGAGCTCATCGTTATGAACGGCGACCAAGAGTACATTGATTTTCCCGCTCAAAGGCGCTCCTCCCGCGTCCGACTGCGCCAGGTTCATATCGGGAACAATGAACCAATCTAGTTGTACTTCACTTAAGGGCACAGGAATATATTTACGAGCTTCAAGCTCTATTACTGTTTTTTGTTCCTTAGAGTCAGAACGATACGGCAACTCAATTAGAATTAGTAGTGAGCGCGCAAAAGGTATTGAAACGCCACAGCTTTTTGTCGTTACGCCCGCCTCGCGCAATAAATCTATCAGCGTTTCAGTAATCTGCTCGGCAGAAAGATTTGTCGCCTGGCCAATTTCTCCTCCGCCATAGGGCCCAAGTGACAACTCTCCATAGGTCTCTAATACCGCCTGTCCTCTCTCCTTGCGTAGCTGGACGACCTTCAGAGAAGATGAGCCGATATCCACGCCAAGAACGCTTCCCTCTTTTTTTGCGAATAAGTTACTGAAAAAAGACATATGAGATATATACTACCACGATGAGTTTCTTTGATTTTCTATTCCCTCCACGAGTGGACGAAATCGTTCTGCGCGGCATCTCTGACGACGAATTCCTCGCAAAAGTCGCTCCGCGCCTCGTCCCGGAGACGCGTCCCGGGACGGTTGCGTTATTGCCCTTTAATGACGCTTCCGTGCGCGCCGTCATTCACGAGGCGAAGTACCACGGAAACGAACGCGCCTTCAAGCTTCTCGCCCTCGCCCTCGCCGACTACCTCCGCGACATGGATGAAAGACCTCGGAGGTCTTTCATTGTGCCGGTGCCGCTTGGCGTGGTGAGACGAAAAGAGCGCGGATTTAATCAGGCAGAAGAAATATCTAAACGCGCCGCCAAGTTGCTTGGCGGCGTGGTTGACACGACCCTTCTTGTGCGCACGCGCGAAACAATATCGCAAATTTCTCTCGCACGAGAAAAGCGAGAAGAAAACATGCGCGGCGCGTTTAGAGCAACGCGCCGCGCCGACCCCTCATCCTCGTATATAATTATAGATGATGTCATCACCACCGGTGCCACGCTCCAAGCCGCTATTGATGCGCTTCTTGAAGCTGGCGCGCTTCATATCATCCCGCTCGCCCTCGCTCACTAAATGAGTTGGCCTGTTTGATATGCTAGAATGGAAGTGTGGCGAAAGCGATTAAAAATAGAAGGGTTATATTCCCTTCTGGAAAACAGCGAGCATTCTTGGAATACGTTGGTGAGAAACTAACGACTGCGGAAATGGCTAAGATTTCTAATTGCTCCGAAAGAACTGTTCGAGAATGGCGAAGAGAAAAGTTCTCTATGCCACTTGCGGTAGTAAATGCCTTTTCAGCACAAGCGCGTGTTTCAGTACCAAAAAGTATTCGCATACAGGATGCATACTCGCATATTGCAAGGGCCAGCAAAATGGGTCTTGCGGCGGTTATCAAAAAGTATGGCGGAATCCCTCGTAATGAGAAATACCGTGAAGAACAGTGGCGCATATGGTGGGAAACAATAGGCAAGTTCGAAAAAAATATCATTCTTAAACCAAAAGCAGTACATAGACCGAGACGAAGCACTGAACTAGCCGAATTTGTGGGAATCATGATGGGTGATGGTGGTATAAGCAAATATCAAGTTGCTATTACACTTCATCACATTGACGATTTGGAATATGCTTCGTTTGTAGCGAGTCTCATTAAGAAACTCTTTAGAGTAACACCGAGTATCTATCATTCACCAAAATATTCCGTGAACGATATTGTTGTGTCCAGAAAAGAGCTGGTGCAATATCTGCATGAATTAGGACTGCCAATAGGAAATAAGGTCAAGCAGCAATTCGATATTCCCGCGTGGATTAAGCGCGATCAAAAACTTGCAATAGCATGCGTACGAGGACTCGTTGACACGGACGGAAGTATTTTCACTCATCGCTATAAAGTAAAAGATAAATGGTATGCCTACAAAAAACTTTCTTTCACGAGTGCTTCAGAACCATTGCGGAAATCCGTGCATTCTATCCTGCAGAAATTCGGATTTCATTCGAGGAAAACTGGCAGTGATGTTCGTCTTGATAGTGTCAAAGATATGAAGCAATACTTCTCAGTTATTGGTAGCCATAATCCAAAGCATTTGAGAAGATATGAAAATACAGTAGAATAGCGGTTACGGATGGGTGACTGAGCGGCTGAAAGTGATGGATTGCTAATCCATTATACGGTATCAAACCCGTATCGAGGGTTCGAATCCCTCCCCATCCGCAATTTTGAATTAAATCCTGACGACCAATGATGCGCGCCTCGTCCGCTCCCTTCGGTCGCGGGATTTAATTCAAAATACATTCGAACTTCGTCCAGTAGATACCGCCAGTTAGGTAATGGTATAGTCGGGTCATGGCGAGAAAAAGCATTTTGTTTGTCTGTACGGGAAATGTGTTCCGAAGCGTGACAGTGGAACAGTGTTTTAAGAAATACTTGTCTGATAACGGCATTAAAGATTGGACCGTCGGTTCTGCGGGGACTCTCGCACCGGAGGAGTCCATACATTCCAAGGTGCTGGAAACCTTGCGGGAGTTTGGCATCAGCGATTTTGAACACCAGCAAAAGAAACTCACTCTAGAGATGTTGGAGACCCACGATGCTATCGTCTGCATGGCAGAGAATCACCTAGAGTTCATGAGGTCAGAATTTAGATATAAGCATGCGCTTCTTTTCAACGACCTCGCCCTAGGAGAGCAGACCTCTATCTGGGATGTTGAAGACGATGTGCCTGATTACGCGACTAATCCGAAGGCCGTGGAAAAGAAGTTGGAGCATACCGTTCGAGAAATTCACGACAAGATTCCCAAACTATTTAAGAATGCCTCCGAGCGCTTTTACTTATTCAGCGATTTTGTTGATGGAAAGATTACTCACAGGAACGGATACCCGTTCATTACTCTTTACGAAACGCCGAACTCAATCGCATTCATGTCTATCGATATACCGTACAAAGAAGACGGGCACATCCTTGTAATTCCAAAAAAGAGATATTTTGACCTTTCTTTAATACCGGATGACATTTTGGGTGAAATTCTCGTCGCCATTAAGAGAGTCGGGCGTGCCGTCGGCGCCGAACATGGTGGTTACAATGTTCTTCTTAATAATGGATTGGACGCCGGGCAGTACATTTTTCACACCCACTTTCACATCATTCCGCGACGGCATGGCGATGATATAAAAATAGAAGGATGGAAACGGCACGACATCAGTCGGGAAGATTTTATTAGGCTCAACGATAAGCTTAAGCAACAAATAGATTTGACTCTGACTTAAAAAGAATCGTCCCGCTTAAGCGGGACGATTCTTTTTTGCGCTTTGCGCAAAGCACAAACTCTACATCCCCGAAGAACTGGCGCTGCAAGTGCGGCAATCCTGCTTATGCCCGATGGCAAGCAGTATCGCCGAGAGGCCGACGAGAATATAAACAATCCATTCAACCTGAACCGAGAAGCCCAGAATCATATGGACGACATTCCAGTCACTGCCCATAAAGCCACCGAGCCCAATGAGGCCCCAGTTGAGGCCGCCAATGACGACGAGGATGAACGCGATATAATGAAGTCCTTTCATGCTTTTATAAGATGATTAAAGCGGGGGGTGGTGGTCCGCTATCCTCCATTATGCCTCTTTTTGGAGCAGTACAGAGACCACCTGTGTAAAACTTATTTTATTGAAAAATTATTTGAAAATTGTACATTCCCATAGAACAGAGGCCCTGTAATGTTCCCTGCGCCTTACCCGCAGGAATTATAATGTCCTCTGTTCCCGACGGTTGAAGAAATTTCTGATAAGAAAGTTTCGGAATGACCAAACTCGCCGAGCAGTCAAATGTACCGCTTGTCTTGACGCGCAATATTGTCAGCACGCCAGCTTTCGCTATAACTTTTCGTGGCGAATACCCACCTTTCGCGGAAATATCTATGACTTGTTTGCCGTCAATCATTGAAACTACTGATGTATCCCCAGCATCATCATTCTGTCCGAGAGATACAAACCAGAATGCTCCACCTATAAGGAGTCCACTGATTGCCACGGAAACAAATATTGATTTATTCATACTAGAAATTAAACAGCGGACTTATAATACCAGCTGTGGCTAGAGCATTCGCAAGATTCAGTAATGCTAATGCAATGACAATGATACCGGCAGTTTTGAAGAAAGTCCCTTTCCACGGCTTATGCGCGATATTAAGAGAACCAAATGATAGAAGAGCGAGAACTGGCAGTGTGCCGAGCGCGAATACAGTCATCGTTAGAGCTCCCTGCATAAAACTGCCGGTGGAGAGCGCGTATAATTGCATAGATTGCGTGAACCCACACGGCAAGAAGAATGTGCCAATACCAACCAAAAGCGGCGCGAGATAATGGTCGTGTTTGCTACCTTTCACCACATGCTTTGAAAACCGTGTCGGGAGCGTGAATTGAAGTTTTTTCGTGAAGTGGAAAACATCAAGTAGATTGACGCCGAGCACAAGCATCACGAGAGCGACAATGCCTCCTAACACCACATTTGCTGTGAGACCAAGATGCAGAGAGTTCCCCAAGAGACCAACAAGACCGCCGAGAATGAAAAATCCGCCAATTCTACCGACATGGAATAAAGACTGCGTACGCCAGGTGCCTCCCTCCTTTGCAGAACTTGCCGAGAGCGACAATACGAGCCCGCCGACTATAGCGAGACAGGTGGAGACAGAGGCAATAAGTCCGATAACGAACGCCGTCCCGTAGCTTACTGACGAACTGGTAATAAGCGACGCAAATCCGGCCTTTTGTAACAGGAAGAACCCGAAAATAATGGCGACAGAAATCGGGACAGCGTATGCAAAATCTCCCCACCCTGCTATGTGGGCGTTTTTCTCTACTGAAATTGTGTATCCGTGGCTCTGTACTAATTTAGTAAAATCCACTGCGGTTTCTTCTGGCGTTCTCACAAAATCTCCAGTCACATTCACTTTATTTGTAGCGAGTGATACGCTTGCGCTATCTATGTTTGGTAACTCCACAAGTATTTGTTCTATGAGAAGCGAACATGCTTTACAATGCATACCGTTTACATGGAATGTGTAGGTTTTCATAATTTAATAGTTTTAAGACGAAGCGAATTGGAAACTACAGAGACAGACGATAGAGCCATAGCGGCGCCGGCGAAGACTGGCGACAGGAGCCAGCCGAAGAACGGATAGAATATGCCGCTCGCCAGAGGAATGCCAACTATGTTGTAGAAGAATGCCCAGAAGAGATTCTGCTTAATACCTCGCATAGTCAGTTTAGACAGACGAATTGCTTTTACTAATTTTGATATGTCGCCCTGAAGTAGCGTGATGCCTGCGCTCTCTATCGCGACATCGGTCCCCGTCGCCATGGCGATACCGACATCCGCCTGTGCGAGAGCCGGTGCGTCGTTCACTCCGTCCCCCGCCATGGCGACGACCTTCCCATCTTTCTGCAGTTCTCTTATTTTATTCAACTTATCTTCTGGCAATACCTCTGCAACTACTTCATCAATGCCGATTTGGTCTGCAATGAATCGCGCGGTATTCTTGTCATCTCCCGTTAGCATCACCACTTTAATCCCGAGCGCATGCAAACTTCTTACAGCATCAATCGCTTCTGGCTTAACAGCGTCAGCAATCATTGCCACAGCAAGCACTTCATTATTTCTAACCAAAACAATGGGTGTCTTGCCTTCTTTAGTTTCCGCAACAAGGTTCAACCTTGTTGCGCCCGCGAATTCTTCTGCTAGTTTTGCGCTACCAACATGATACTTGACTTCACCAACAACACCGACAATTCCCTTCCCTTTTATCATTTCAAACTGTTCTACTGGAAGAAGTGAAATGTTTTTTTCTTTCGCATCCGCGACAACAGCGTGCGCGATAGGATGTTCTGATTTATTTTCAAGCGAAGCGAGAATCGCAATAATATTAGTATCGCTTTTATCGGACATGTTTTTAAACGATACGAGTTCCGGCTTTCCTCTTGTGAGCGTTCCTGTTTTATCTACGACTATGACATCTACTTTGTGCAGTTTCTCTAAAGTCGCAGCATCTTTTACCAATATTCCCTCTCTCGCTCCCTTACCAACACCGACGATTATTGCAGTCGGTGTCGCGAGGCCGAGCGCGCAGGGGCACGCGATGACGAGAATGCTTACGAACGATACGAGGCCAAACGACAAAGCCTGTGCAAAACCGAGATACGACGCGCCGACGAGGATCCACGCTCCGAGCGTGACAAAAGCGAGAACTAAAACAATCGGCACAAAAATCCCAGAAATTTTATCCGCAAGCGCCTGTATCGGCGCTCGACTCCCTTGTGCTTCTTCAACCATCTTCACTATATGCGCGAGCATAGTTTCAGAGCCGACTCTCGTTGCTTTAAATGTGAACGAGCCGCTAGTATTAATAGTGCCAGCTACAACAGAATCACCAACTTCTTTTTTCACCGGCATCGGCTCCCCAGTCACCATTGATTCATCAATGTATGACGAACCATCGGTTAGTCCGCCGTCAACCGGAATTTTCCCCGCCGGCTTAACTATAATCAGCTCGCCATGCACAATTTGGTCAACAGGAATCTCCATTTCTTTGCCGTCGCGTATTACAAGAGCAGTTTTCGCCTGCAGATTTAAGAGTTTCTCTATCGCGTCTCCGGTCTTCACCTTTGCGTTGGCTTCTAGATATTTCCCGAGCGCGATAAATGTAATGACAATAATCGTGACATCGTAGTAGGTAGCATCAACATTGATAAATGGCCGGAGAGTTTCTTCAAAAGCCGTAACGGCGAAGCTATAAACATACGCGGCCGTCGTGCCGATACCAATGAGCGTGTCCATATTCGCCTTGCCGTATCTCAAGAACCTATAAAAACCCAGCAAGTATGGTTTCCCAACGACGAAAAGCACATATGTCGCCATCAAGGGGAGTAAATGATGAAAAAACTCTTTCCATACAAACGGAATTGCTGGGGAAATTTCAAATTGCGAGAGAATCTCCCAACTCATGACGAATGCGCTGAACAAAGCGAGCGGAATCGCAGAAAAAACTTTGGCGCGCATATCAGAAAGGTTAGAAATATCAGAATGTTTTGAATGGCTTTCTACGAGCATGAGCGAATACCCAAGTGGCTCTATTTTTTTTGAAAGTTCGTTTGGATTTGTTTTTGTCTCGTCATATGAAATCTTCGCGGCTTCAGTGCCGTAATTTATTTCCACCGAGTGGACTCCTTCAACTTTCTTCAACGCCTTCTCAATTATGCTCGCGCAACTCGCGCAATGCATGCCTTTAATTTTCAATGTTTCAATTTTCATTTTCGCTTGAGTTTATACACCTTCAAGACTTCATCTACAGCTTTCTTGGTCTGTCCGGAAGTCATCTGGTGGTGCACACACCCTTTCAAATGATTTTCCAATAACAAATCTTCAACATTCGAAAGGGCTTGCTTCACAGCCGAAGTCTGCGCGATAACATCAATGCAATATGTGTCTTTTTCTATCATCGCGACAAGCCCGCGCACTTGTCCCTCTGTGATTTTTAATCTCCGCACTATCTTGCTCTTCTCCGCGCTCTGTATATAGGTCATACTCGCCACTATATACCCCCTAGGGGTATCCTGCAAGAGTCTGTGCCTATGTGCAAATACCTTGTGCAAAAAGCCGGGCGCGCCCGGCTTTTTTATTTCACTCAAACGATACTTTAATTACATAGGACAGTCCTATTGTATTAGGTGACTAGTAATCCATTCCCATGCCAGAGGGAGCTGGTGGCGATTTTGGCTCGGGGATCTCCGCGATTGCCGCCTCGGTGGTGAGGAGCATCGCGGCCGCGGAAACTGCATTTTCAAGCGCCATGCGCGGCATCTTCACGGGGTCTACGATGCCCGCGGCGAGCATGTCTTCAACGACTTCATCGGTGAGCGCGTTGTAGCCGGCATTCGCCTTACCGCCTTGAACTTTAGAGACGATAACCGCCGCGTCGTCCTTACCGGCGTTTATGGCTATCTGCGCGAGAGGAGTCTCCAATGCGCGCACGACTATATCAAAGCCTGCCTTCTCATCAGCAGACATTTTCACATCATGATTCGCAAGCTTCTTAGCGACTTTTGCTAGAGCGGTGCCGCCGCCCGCGACAATGCCCTCTTCTATTGATGCTTTAGTGGCTTTTACTGCATCATCAATTTTATCCTTCAAATATTTCATCTCCGTCTCGGTCGCCGCGCCCACTGAGATGACAGCCACACCGCCGGAGAGTTTCGCGATTCTCTCTTCAAACTTCTCTTTATCAAATTTAGAGTCGCTGTTCTCCATCTGTGCCTTCAGCTGGGCGACGCGCGCGGCAATGTCCGCCTTCTTCCCTTTTCCTCCAACAATAGTCGTGGAATCTTTCGTTGCGACCACGCGCGCCGCTTTACCGAGCATAGACAGAGTTGCATTCTCAAACTTAATACCGACTTCTTCTGTTATAACCTGCCCTCCGACAACCGTCGCAATATCTGCGAGCATTTCTTTCTTTCTGTCACCATAGCCGGGTGCCTTTATTGCGAGCACAGAAAATGCTCCGCGCAGTTTATTCACGATAAATGTGGAGAGCGCGTCGCCCTCAACATCCTCTGCGATGATGACGAGCTCTTTCTTTCCCGACTGCACGACTTTTTCTAGCAAAGGCAAAATTTCCTGTACATTTCCAATTTTTTTATCAGTGAGAAGTATGAGTGCGTCCTTCATCTCTGCTTCCATGCGTTCCGGGTTCGTGACCATATACGCCGACACATAGCCCTTGTCTATCTGAAGTCCCTCAACAATATCGTATGAAAGTTCCATGCCCTGGCTTTCTTCCACTGTGACGACGCCACTGCTGCCGACCTTCTCTACCGCTTCTGCAATAATATTGCCCAACACTTCGGACTCTGCAGAAATAGAGGCAACCTGCTTAATCTCTGCCTTGCCGTTTATCGGCTTCGCCATCTTTTTCAATTCAGCTAGCGCTGCGGTCTTCGCCTTCTCCATGCCGCTACGAATCATCATCGCGTTTGCTCCCCTCATAACTCTAGAGAGCCCTTCTTCAACGAGCGCTTCAAGTAGCACGACCGAGGTCGTTGTACCGTCGCCAGCAGTATCGTTAGTCTTGTTCGCGACCTCTTTCACAATCTCTGCTCCCATATTTTCAAACTTGTCTTTGAGCGAAATTTCTTTTGCGATAGAAACGCCGTCGTTCGTTATGCGCGGACCGCCGTAGCTCTTCTCAATAATCACATTGCGCCCTTTGGGGCCAAGCGTGCCCTTCACCGCGCGAGCGGCCTGCGCGATACCCTTCGCAATCGCCTTGCGTGCGTCCTCTGAAAAAAGAATTTGTTTTGCCATATTAATTTAGGTTATAGGGAATAGGTTGTAGGTAGTAGTTAATTCAAGATGCCCAAAACATCTGATTCTGGAAGTACATAATATTCAATACCGTCAAACTTAATCGGCTCGTCCCAAGGTTTCTTGAAAAAAATCACATCGCCCTTCTTAATTTCAATCGGGATATGTTTCCCTTCGTCATTCCGACGACCCGGACCAACGGCAACAACTTCGCCTTTCATGAGTTTTTCTTTATCTACTGTTTCAGGAATAATGATACCCGACGCTAACTTTTTTTCTCCCTCCTTCTCCGACGGCAATACCACTATCCTGTCGCCCAAAGGCACGAGTGAAAGCTTCTTAGCCATGGCGTTCTATATATAAATGAATAATCTTTCTTTTTATCTTTTGTCCCTATCGCCCAAGTGTGGTGAGTATAAAGAACCTCTCATTTTTATGCAACTCCATAAAACAAAGCTTGCGCGGATAATGACGCTCGTGCTATTGTTGGGAGTACAGATGGAGGCACTCGTATCGGCACTGCCGTACGCGGAAATAGTCCTCGGAATACTCCTCATTATCGGCATCGTGCTACAACAGCGCGGAGCCAGTCTCGGCGGAGCGTTCGGGGGCGATAATTTCGCGTCGTCGTTTTATAAGCGCAGAGGCGCCGAGAAATTTTTATTCAATGCGACAATCGTTATCGCTATACTTCTCGTGCTCTTGGCGACAACGAACTTCCTTCTGGTTGGGTCATGAATCCAGAGACGCGTGAGAAGCTGCTACGCACGAGGAGCCTGCCGGCTCTTGAACGCATAAGAGAGCGCATAAGCACATTTTCGGCTGGAGATCGCGTTCTGTTCTATCTTCTGGCAATACTTGTCGGCATCGCTTCTCTGTCCGGTCTTTACGCGCTTGAACAATCGCTTCTTGTGAAGGTGCCGGCATACGGAGGGACTCTCGCAGAGGGGGTGGTGGGAAGCCCGCGGTTTATAAACCCGCTTCTTGCCATCAGCGATGCAGACCGAGATTTATCTGCGCTAACATATGCCGGTCTTATGGGTCTCTCCGGGACTGGAGGACTAGTGCCTGTACTCGCCGAAAACTTCATTTTATCGCCAGATGAGAAAACATATACATTCACTCTGCGTAAAGATTTGAAGTTCTCGGACGGTACTCCAATAACAGCCGACGATATTATATTCACTGTACAAAAAGCACAGAATCCAGCCCTAAAAAGTCCTAGATACGCCGACTGGTCTGGCGTTGGAGTCGTGGCCGTTGACCAACACACCGTTCGCTTTACCCTTGGGAAACCATACGCACCGTTCCTTGGTCTAACAACCCTTGGCATCCTGCCTGAACGGCTCTGGAAGAATGTGTCTGACGAGCAATTCCCATTTTCTACTCTCCAGAGCAACCCCGTGGGCGCGGGACCCTTCAAGGTCGCTAGTGTTTCGCGTGGAGCATCCGGACTTATTGAGGGATTATCTCTGGTTCAGAATCCGCACTATGCGCTCGGACGCCCGTATCTGGACGGCATCAATTTCAACTTCTATTCGCGCACTGAAGACCTCGCGAGCGCTTTGAAGGGTGGTCAAATAGAGAGTGCGTACGATACCGGAAAGAAAGGTGCGATGACCTCCCCATACGCGAGAGTCTTCGGCGTATTCTTTAATCCGAGCGAGAAAAGAGTGTATGCGCGCGCCGAGGTACGAAAAGCCCTTTCGCTCGCGCTCGACCGACAGTCAATTGTTGACACTGTGCTCGGCGGTTATGCGACGGCGATTATGGGGCCCATGCCGCCCGGAGGGTCAGTGCGGCAAGCGCCAGTGCCAAAATTTGAAAATCCAACGGTCACAGCAGCTTCTGTGCTTGAAGTGTCCGGATGGTCGTATGATGGTTCTGAGCGCGTTTGGAAAAATACATCGGCCAAACAAACATTGGACGGCATCACTTTGCGCACTTCAAATGTTCCTGAGCTGAAAAGCGTTGCCGGCGCGGTGAAGACGGATTGGGGAAAGCTTGGTATCAGGGTTGACATTGAGCTCTACGAGCCGGGCGATTTATCACAAAATGTTATTCGCCCGCGCAAGTACGAAGCTCTTCTCTACGGCATGGTCATAGGCCGCGACCAAGACCTTTACGCATTTTGGGATTCACAAGAACGAAATGACCCAGGTTTAAACATCGCGCTCTACGCAAATAAAACGATAGACGCTCTGCTTGAAAATGCTCGCGGGTCTGCGGACGAAAAAAAGCGAATATCTAATCTGCAGAAAATTGAGGACATAATTGCATCAGATTATCCGGCAGCATTTATTTACTCGCCGAACTTCTCGTACACTATTCCAAACGACCTGCAAGGAGTCTTACTACCACAGATAATCGTACCGGCTGACCGCTTCGCGGGTGTCGCGTCATGGTATCGCTTAACGGATTCTGTTTGGCCATTTTTCACAAATCATTAAAAATTTTCGTACGGGTTTCCTATTATTAATTTTACAAGCCCGAATAAAATAAACATTATGAATTCCGCACCAGCTCCAGCACCGGGCCCAGCACACCCTGGCTACCGCCAAGCAGCCAGACGCCCGCCAAGCAGAATGGGCGCGCGCCCCGGCGGCGCAGCGCGCCGCATCCAGCGCATACTGCGCCGTCCATCATCTAACCCAACGCGAATGAGCCGTGTCGCCGACTATTTCCCCGAGGCACCATCCGAAAATGTCGTCCGCATCGTTCCTCTCGGCGGTGTTGAAGAAGTCGGGCGCAACATGGTCGCCGTAGATATAAACGGCGATATCTTCGTGCTTGACGCGGGCTTTCATTTCAAAGAAGAAGAAGACATCCCCGGAGCCGACTACACGCTCCCGAACACTTCGTATCTTGAAAAAAATCAGGAGCGCGTCCGTGCTGTCATTATTACGCACGGTCACTTGGACCATATCGGCGGAATCCCATTCGTAATGGCGCGCTTCGGTAATCCGCCTATATACACGCGGAACCTGACCTCTATTATGATTCAGCGCCGACAAGAAGAATATCCGGATGTTCCGAAACCAAATATCATAATCGTTGAACCAGGACAATCCATCACGATTTCAAAAACGAAAGTGAAGTTCTTTCCGGTCACACACTCCATTCCAGACTCCATGGGCGTTTCGTTCCAAACGCCATATGGCAATGTAGTTCTCTCTGGAGATCTGAAACTTGACCACGAAGACGGTATCCCGTCTGAACGCGAGGTGAATACATGGGGAGAAATTGCAAAAGATAAAAATCTCTTCTTCATCGCGGATTCAACAAACGCAGAACGCGATGGATTCTCAATCCCAGAGAAGAGGGTGCAACAGACGCTTGATGAAATTATACGAACTGTGTCCAGCCGTCTTATCATCGGCACCTTTGCCTCGCAGTTTGAACGAATGATGAGCATTATTGAAAGCGCCGAGAAATATGGGAAAAAAATCGTCACCGAAGGCCGCTCCATTCGCAACAATATAGAAATAGCAGAGAGAGCTGGCCTGCTCAAGATAGACAAGAGCACAATTATACCCGCACAGGACATTAGTAATTACCCGCCGGATAAGCTCGTCATTCTCTGTACAGGCGCGCAGGGCGAAGAGTTTGCCGCACTTATGCGCATCGCCACTAAACAACACAAATACATCCAATTCAACGAACGCGACACAGTGGTTCTCTCTTCATCGGTCATCCCCGGAAACGAGGTTTCCGTTCAGAAGCTGAAGGATAATCTCTACAGAAATAGGGTGACGATTATTCACTATCGTTCAAGCGATGTTCACTCCACCGGGCACGGAAATACCGGAGAACTGGTTTGGATTAACAAGCAGGTAAATGCGAAGTTCTTCATGCCCGGCTACGGCTATTATTCAATGACCGCTTCGCACGCGAAGGCGGTTGAGCAGGCTGGCAGGCCGCGCGAAAGCATCGTTCTCGCGGACAACGGCAGTGTGATAGATATCATTGATGGCGAAACACTGAATGTGCACAAACAGAAGGTGCCGTCGGCTCCCCTAATCGTAGACGGATTCAACATCGGTAATCGCCAAGAAGTAGTTATGCGTGACCGCCAGTCGCTAGCTAAAGACGGCATGTTCGTCATTATCGCGAGCGTGAATGTAAAAACCGGGAAATTGCGTAAATCGCCCGATATCATCAGCCGCGGCTTCATTTATCTGCGAGAATCGCAGAACCTGCTCAACGAAGCGCGTATTCTTATCAAGAAAACGATTGAAGACTCAACGCATAACATGAACCCGATTGACTTGGATTATGTGAAAAATAATTTGACGGATGTCATGGCGGGATTCCTCTTCGCCCGCACCAACAAAGCCCCGATGGTAATCCCTGTTTTGATAGGCATGTGACGCTGGAGGCTAGACAACTGGAGACTGGTAACCCACACCGTTTTGAAGAGAAATTAGGTTTAAAGAAAGAAATAAGAGGCTGAGTGCGTGGAATTAAGCGCCATCGCGCAATAGTTTTGATATAACTTTGTACCGACGGTCCTTGCGTAGACCGTGATGGGCGGCAAGTTTTTTCTTGAGCGCAGAAAATGAGCCGTCCAGATCGTTGGTGGTATTTGGTATGTTGAGTTCAGGATACTTTTGATACATGAACAGGTACGGCGAGTTTCGTTTGAGCGAATGGTATGCCGAATACACGCCCTTGTGCGTATGATACGAGGTCGTCTTGCCGGAGAGAAAGGTGTTCACCGTTTTCTCGTTGATGAATGACTCCCATTTTGTATGCCATGCGTTGAGTGCTTCTATGAAGGCATTCTCATTTGTTTTGGTGAGCGTGAGCACGAGTGCCAACAATTCTTTTCCAGCATCTGTTTTGGGTCTCGTGGTGATGTATCGTATGACTATCTTGATCTGATGGAACTGGCACATCTGCACTGGAATACCCTTGAAGACATTGAATAATCCCCTCCTGCCGTCCACCACAGCGGCGGTGAATGACCATCCCTTAGTTTCCAATATCTTCTTGGCATAATAATAGTGAGCCGTGAGCTCACTCACAACTTCATGCCACCAGATGTTTCTCTTCATTTCAGACGAACGAAACACACAGATGCCATAGTGTCGTCCCCAAAAAGTCGTGTCTGCGATGACAACGGTCGGTTGAGGGACTATCTCTGGAGCCGATATGACAATCGTGTCGAGCTGTTTCCTGACCCACACATGAGACCGTTTATACTGTTCTGACAGTTGAGTGAGGGTCTGCTTCCCACCGACATATTCTTTCCACAGCTTCTTTCTGAAACCACCCAGTCGTTTCGGTGATTGAAACTGATGTCCGCACTCACGACATTTGTATCGTCTGCGACCGTACTGGTATCCGTTCTTTTTCGTTAGGTGTGAACCGCATTTCGGGCAAATACTAGCCCTTTTTTAATCTGCATATTAAATATTTGATGTTTTGGCTTGTATGTACGCCACAGTATCACGAAATCAGCCTCTTAAAAGTTTCTTTAACTCAGAAATTATAAAACGGCGTGGATTGCTCCCACATTCAAACACTCACACGCACAATCGTCTGTATAGCCAGTTCGCCGTAAACGGTCGCGAAAAGGATAATTTTAAACTCTGGGGTCCTCACCTTTTTGTTCAGACTTTTTGTTCCAATCAATTTTCAACATTGAACCAACTAACAACGCGAAGTTTGCTTCAAGCAACCTTAAAAATACCTCATTACCAGTGATCAAGTAAACAGACAAGAATATCAATAGGAACGATGCTAGTAGCGAATACTGCCAGGGTGTATTGTGCAATGCTTGTGATAGGCCTGGTAACAACGAGTAGTCCCAAATATTTCTTCGATAACTCGCTTCCTTATCATGATTGGAAATAATGTACGTTTTGATAAGGTCAATTATGTAATGACTAGCGAGCCGACAACAAGAGCCGTGCCATAATGTCTGTAAATTCCTTCAATCTCCATGCAAAATACTATACCACAAATATCTGTAAGCGAGAGAAATGCTTGAATGATTTCCCAAAAAACTACCGGTTGTAAGGATTCTTTGTTCCTTTCTTTCCACTATAGGGATTATAGTTTCCCTTCGTCGAGTAGTTATCGAGCTTGTACTTATTTGGAGATGTTCTGTAAGAAGGAGATACATAAGTGCTAGTTGACGGCTTATAATATCCTTTTACTCGAACTGTCTTTGCATCCACTGGAGCAGTGAAAGTAAGCAACCCGACGAACAAGAGAGTAGCAATAAGTAGTTTTTTCATAGAGTAAAATATAAAATATTATTGCGGAATGGTCATATGATATAAACCATAAGACGATACTAAGACATTGAATTGGGTTATATAGGAGGGGATTGAAAAGTCGCTACTGTTTTGTTTCATCCAATCTTGAATAGCAATTTCTTGTCGCCCTTTCTTTGAACTATAGCTAAGGTATGAGTTGCTTCCTATACTGTCTAGATTTGCTCGCAGTATAGACAAATCTGATTTTATTTGTACTATAGGCTGTGGCGCTGGTGCAACATAGGTCTGTTGTGGTGCTTCTTTGATAATGCGAATGATATTTCCATTCGCATCAATTTCTGCAACTGCGCCACTCGGCAAAGTAGTTGTGGTTGTTTTTGCTTTTTCTTCTGGTTTCTTTTCCTCTTGTAAATTTTGAATTGGTGGAAGAGGATGTTTTGGTGCGGGCTGAACCGTGTTCTGTTTTTTAAGTGTTTCAACCTCTTTCTTTAACTTCTCAACTTCATCAGCTTGCGGGTTGTCTGATTCTTTTTTTAACTCCGCCACCTCATTTTTCAACCTTTCAATCTCGATTCTAAGCTCGGCAATTTGTTTTGTCGCTTCCTCTTGGCCTTTCTTGCTTGCTTCAATTGCTTGTGTAATCGCCGCCTTCGCTTCTTCGGGGACTTTAATCAAGACGGCGGCTAAAACTTCTTGATTTCTTGAAGTGCTGCCCTCAATCAAGGTAAACAATCCTTCTGCTTGTCCTTTGTCTTTAACTTCTTTTGATTTTTCCGTCGCCAGCGCAACGTTGCTTTCATAGTTGGCGATGGCTGTTTTAACCGCGTCTGGATTTTTTTCTTCTGCAATAGCTTCTATTTCGGCCAAACGCTCGTCAGCATATCCCAGTGCTTTCTTGGCTTTCTGCTCAGAATCAAAAGTAAAGAAAAGACCTATATTTTCAAAAGTAGTGTCAAAGAAATAGAAAAAACTCCCTGGCTTAAGGCCCGCGTTTGTAGCCGCAGATGCTTGCATCGGCACGACAAAAGCGAGCGAGATGAATAGGATTGACGCTATCATCAGCAGTGGCTTTTTCATACAAAAATAGTATACTCTACCCCAATGACCACTGCTACTCTACTTAAGAAGGCATCCGCGAAGGACGAGGGTGTTGTTGTGTTATCGCTTAGAGAGTATGACCGTCTTCTGGCTACACATGTCCCTGACTATTACCTAACCGGTAAGGCTGCTACTGATTTAGACAAACTTGTTGAGGAAGGCTTGCGTGAACATGTTGAGGGGAAAACTATTACTGCTAGTTCAATAAGTGAAGCGCTAACAATTCGTCGCAAACAAGAACGCAAAAAGAAGTAGCCATGCATGTAAGCTACTCGCGCAAATTCTTAAAGAATGCATCGCGACTGCCGAAGAAGCTCATAACGCTTGCTGAAGAGAAGGAATCTATCTTCCGCACAGACCCATACCATCCATCACTGCGCACGCACCAACTACATGGAAAAGAGCGAGGTAACTTGGCATTTTGGATAAATTATCATTATCGAATCAAGTTCATACTCCTCTCCGATAGTCGTGTCCTCTTTCTCGACATCGGTCAGCACGATTTCTACGAATGAGCCGTGTTTTTCTTATGGTATTCTGGGCAGAATGCGGCCGCGCACGGTTATATATATAGGGAATTTTTTCTTCTCATTGTTTGTCGCGCTTATTACATACATCCTGCTTCCGTATGTTTCTTCTTTCATATCGTCGTCGTATGCAGGCCTTGTCATATCCGGAGGCGCACTTGTCGCCGTTATCCTATTTCCTCTAATGCCACGGCTCGTAGAACGATACGGTTCTCAACGCCTTCTGCTTATATTCGCCATCATTGAAATGTTTGCGCTTCTAGCGCTCGCGATGTCGCCGGGCCCTTTCGTTGGCATATTACTCGTTGCGGTCGCCATTGCGTTACAACCGTTCATCGCTTACGAACTAGACATTCTTTTAGAAACAACCGTCACTGAAGAACATATTACCGGACGCGTACGCGCCATTTTTCTTACCGCATGGAATATAGCCGCTCTCGCCGGCCCACTTCTAGTCGGCGCCCTGCTCGCGCGTTCGGACGCATACGGGCATGTATTCTTCGCGGCTGCCGTCGCTCTGGTGCCGTTCATAGCTCTCCTAACTGCGCGGCGGCTCCCGAGAGGAATACCGCCGAAACTCTCTAACATGAAGGACACTCTGTTTTGCATAATGCGGGATAGAGACCTCGCCGCAGTAACTTTCGGACATTTTTTGCTTTTTATGTTTTTCGTGTGGGCGCCGTTCTACATTCCGGTGTATCTGCACACAGAACTTGGTATCCCGTGGAGCGACCTCGGCTGGGTGTTCTCAATAATGCTTTTGCCGTATGTGCTTATTCAGTACCCTGCCGGCCTTCTCGCCGACCGCGTCTTCGGCGATAAGGAACTTATGTTTGCCGGCTTTATTCTCACCGGCGTTTCGTTCGCTTCAATCGGTTTCTTTACATCCTCAACGCCTCTCATAATTATCGTGAGCATACTTTTTGTATCACGAATCGGCGCGGCGCTTATAGAAGGCATGACCGAAGGGCACTTCTTCAGGCGTATGTCGGAGAAGGATGTTAATGCAATCAGCATTTTCCGTGGCATTTGGCCTCTCACGGAGCTCATGGCGCCGATTATCGGCAGTGCGATTCTAATATTCGGAAACTTTGAACTGTTCTTTATGCTCACCGGAGGATTCATTGCCATCGCTGGCGTCGTCTCCGCGCTCCTCATTAAAGATTTCCGCTAAATTATTTACTTTGGGTTTATCCAGCACTAATGTTTAGTGCTGGGCCAACGGAGGGCGGCGGGAGGCCAGAGTTTGGTTAGGGGATGCGAGGAGCAGTCGTGGGGGCGGGCTGGACAAATGTACCGACCGTAGAGAACAAGGCCGTTGTTTACATACTTCCAATCTTTTTTCGGAATAAGCGCTTCCAAATCTTTTGAGATTTTCGTTAGGTCGTTTTGGTCGGTGAGATCAAAGCGTTTGGCAAAACGCTTAACATGCGTATCGGTTGCGATGCCCTCCCATATACCGTGGAGCTCGCCGAGAATTACATGGGCGGTCTTGTAGCCAATGCCAGGAAGGGCGATAAGTTTTGATTCTGTGCGCGGCACGACCTCGTCGTATCGCGCTTGAATTTCTTTTGCTGCTCCGATAATTGCCTTCGCCTTGTTGCGAAAGAACGGAACGGACGAAACCTCTTGTGAAAATTCTTTTAGGTCCGCTTTAGCAAAGTCGCGAGGCGTTTTGTATTTTTTGAAAAGCGTTCCTGTTAATCTATTTACTGCTTTATCGGTGCATTGAGCGGAGAGAATAACCGCCACGACAAACTGAAATGGTGTTTTGTATATTAACTCACTCTTCTGCTTCGGATAGGTTTTCATCAGGTACGCTATTATCTTTTTGGCGCGTAATCTGCGCTCTTCTGACTTCATAGCAATTCAGGGGTGTGGTCTTCGTGCGGAAAAGCGAAATGGAAGAAGACGAGAAGGAGCGCCCCTGCAGAAAAGGTCGTGAAAAGAGCCGCTATAAAAATGCCGACATATGGGACTAGCGCGATGAGTGATAATGCGAGCATTCCGAGCACTCCGTCATGCCAGAGTACCGAGTCACGATGCATGTATCGTCGTGCAAAAAGACCTCCCAGAAGAATCCCTGCATATATAATCGCGAAAAGCACAACAAAGATGTAGGAAACGAAAAGGAGAAGAGCTAGACCGAAACCGACAAATGTCAGTGCGAGTAGGAGGAAGAGAACCGGAGTTACAACAAAAGCTGCGAATCCGAGCAGTATTGTTAGCAAAATCTTGCTCGGACGCGAAGTGACAGCCCGTTCAACAATTGCTTCGGCAAGTCTAGGAAATAGGCCGGCGAGAAGGCCGGCGAGAATGAGGGCACCTAATATGCGCACGAAAAGAAAGAACCCGATGCTTATCACAGCGAGAATCCGCGAAGTACCTGCATCAGGAAGGTATGAAGCGCTAGTATATTCAATACCACCACGAATCGTCGCTGACACAGGGATTGTGGCTTCTTCTGGCGCTTCGTATGAGAGCTTGCCAGCAATAGTCGTACTCGCGACGAGTGTTATCCGGCCACTCGCGACGATATTGACATTGCTGGCGAAGTCGCCGGCAATCGAAATGTTATTTCCATATATGGTGACCGGGCCCGCGGCGCCAGCGGAGAGTGTCGTGTTCGCGGCGACAATAAATACGCTACCTCCAGCGCGACCGGAGTCATGAACTGAAAAACCGAACGCCACGAGATCTCCAGCTACCGCCTCTTCAATGTTGATGCTACCTCCCACAACACGCAAATCACCGCCAACGCGTGCGCGCGATTTTATTGAACCGGCGAGAAGAAGCTCATCTCCTGATACTGGTGCCGCAGTGATAATTGAGCCTCCAAAAACCGACAGGTCCCCGGCAACACTCGCTGTGCGCACGACTGAAAAGCCGGCGTCGTAAGCATTGCCTGGGGAAGAGCTCGCGGCGAGGACGGAGCGCGCCGCTGAAAAAGACGCTGGAGCGCGTGCCGCATAAGAGCTCGTTGGAAGGAGAAGTAGGAGAAAAGCCAAAAGAGAGATTCGTATCATGATGATGTCTATGGTGCCGGAGGCATCGCAAGGTGTTGTGGCTTTTGAGGTGATGGCAAATCGTGTCGTTTTCTTTTTCTTATCGGCTCAATAAAACTGGCGGATATGAAAATAAGGAGCGCAATTATGGCGGAAGCTAAACAATAGATACAAAATGCTCCTATAACAAAAACTTGGACGGATGTGAAATAGACCGAGGCGATGACACCGATAAGTGAAATTATTTGTAGAACACGGCGTAGGAGGTGACTTAAAATTACGAGTTCCAGAGCGGCAAGAACAAAAAGGATGCTATAGAATAGGACTCCGTATTCGGCGAGCGGGATGCCGAAAAGGCGCGAATATTCACTTGCTGCAACAATATTACATCCAGAAAGGTTTTGGATATTGCAGATAAGCGGAGTCCCGTCAATTTCATGTTGAGCCAGATAAGCGGAATCCGCGAGCCCCAAGAATGCAAAAACAAGTATAAATACGACTCCCATTCGTTTCATAATGCATAGAATACGCGCCATACCGTATACGCGCAAGTAAAACGCGCGTGATAGAAATCTGCTAAACTGAAACGACTACATGCTCGCTTTCCTCTCTAACTTCACCGGAGGCACTATTGATAGTGTGATACTCTTGTCCGCCGCCATTATTTTGTGCGCAATTTTTCTTGAGGACTTGACTACAGTAGTCGTCGGAGTGCTCGCAGCAGACGGGCTCATTCCTGTGCCAGTCGCATTCATTTCTATCTATATCGGCATTATCATTGGAGACACGGCACTATACACACTAGGAGCGCTCGCTCGCACTCACCCGCGACTCGCTCACTATATTGACCACGATTTTACTGCACCATTTCGCTCATGGATGGGGAATCAATACGCCCTGACGGTTTTCTTTGGCCACTTTGTACCTGGATTCCGGTCTACTACATACGCTGCCAGCGGATTTTTCCGCTTCTCTCTCTCCACTTTCATCCCGATGGCGATAGCCGGCGGTTTATTTTTGGAAACTGTACTGTTCTCTGTTTCTTATTGGTTCGGCAGTTTCTCGTCCGGATGGGTCAGTCACGCGCGCTGGGGTATCGCCATTGCGTTCATTATCGCGCTGTTCTTTATCGGCCGACACAATCTTTTGAAATATCGGGCGAAAAGAGACGTACTTAGCGCGCCTCCCCCAACACCGCAAGCGCCTTCATAAGCAACTCTTTTGTAGAGGCATCAACAATGTTTCCTTCCACATCAAAAATTTCATTCGTGAGATAAAGTTCTGGCTGGCCAATAACATCTGCATCAAGATACAACATGATTTGTCGCAGGTGACTCTGCGCGACGGCAGTGCCGACTTTCCCGACTGAAACACCTGCAATTAAGACCGGCTTCCTGGCGAATGAGTTTTTGCCCCAAGGACGACTCGCCCAATCAATCGCGTTCTTCAGCACACCTGGAACAGAGCGATTATACTCCGGCGTTGCTATGATAACGCCATCTGATTTTTCTATTTTGTCCTTCAGTTCTTGTGCCGACGACGGGAAGGTGGCTTCGTCGTCTTGATTGTAGATGGGGAGATTTGAAATGTCTGCTATTTCAATCTGCATACCCTCTGATGCGAGCTTCACAAGCGCTTTTACTAGCATCGTATTGTAAGACCCTTTTCTCAAACTGCCCGATATCGCGATTATGTTCATGTTTGTACTGTAAATTGGTAATGCTCTAGGTGTACCACATCCCTAAATGTGTGCTTCTGGGGATAAGTCTATGTATACTGAAAATATGAATCTGAAGATAGCTCGTGCGGGAGTGGCGATAGTGCTCGCTGGGGCGGCGGGATTCGTGGGGTATACAGCGGGCAACAGCGCGGCACCAAAGAATATTGAGATCCCGGCACAGACTGTCACGGCACCGGCAACCGGTGCCGTGCGCGTGATTTATAGTTTGGATAAAAAACAGAACGACCAAGAAATTATCGCGCTCATTAACGAAGCAGAAAACCATATCTACTTTGCGATTTATACATTTACTCTGCCGAACATTGCGGATGCTCTCGTCGCGGCAAAGAAGCGCGGCGTGGATGTGCGCGGAATAGTGGATTCCGGACAGGCGTCGGATAGTTATGGCGCGCCTATTATTAAAATACTTCTAGACGGCGGTGTCTCTGTGGTGACAGAGAAGCATGCGACAGGCAACGGAATTATGCATATTAAACTTCTGGTAACCGAACAGGCGTATGCGTTTGGAAGTTACAACTGGACCAAGTCCGCGACAACTATCAATGACGAAATTCTGGAGATAGGAACTGATAAGGCGCTGCGACAAGCGTATGAAAATATTTTGAAAAGATTACTGGAAGCGTATAGAGGCAACAGCGCGGCCGCGGGAGCGGCCGCGAGTGTTTCAATCGGCACGATTAACTACACCGAGACTCTCGCGCACATCGGCGAATACGCCTCCGTGCGCGGAACGCTCGTTGAAGCATACACATCCAAGACCGGCACAGTCTTTTTGGACTTCTGCGAGAATTACAAGACATGTTCATTCTCCGGCGTCATCTTCGCCGACGATGCGAAGAAATTCGGCGACCTTTCCCGCTATGCTGGACAAGTCGTTACTCTCACCGGCAAAATCGTTTCCTACGAAGGCAAAGCAGAAATCATCCTCTCCTCTCCGTCCCAGCTTTCAAATTGAAATAACTTGTGCGAACTCCCCTTTTTATGCTATAGTACCCTCACTTCCAGTGGCTACAGACCGACTAAGGATAAATAACGAGATTCGCGCAACGGAGTTGCGCGTGATTAGTGCTGATGGGACTAATCTCGGCATTCTCTCGCTCGAAGCGGCACTCGCGGCCGCTAAGCAGGCGGGGAGCGACCTTATAGAAATTTCGCCCTCGGCCGTCCCTCCCATTGCGAAGATTATGGATTATGGTAAATTTGAATACGAGCGAAGTAAGAAGGAAAAGGCAGTAAAAGCCAAGGTCAAGGTCTCCGAGACCAAGGAGGTCCAGATTAAGGTCGGCACGGGCGACCACGATATGCTTTTAAAGGCCAAAAAGGCAGCCGAGTGGCTCGCCGAAGGTCATCGAGTCCGCGCCGAGCTCTTCCTCAAAGGCCGCTATAAGGGCATGAGTGAGGAGTTCTTAAAGGAGCGATTGGAGAGATTTCTCCTACGCATCCCATATGCCTATAAAGTCGCCGAGCCCGTGGTTAGAAGCCCGAAGGGCTTCGCCGGCGTTATAGAACGGGATATGATTGCCCAAGCCAAGCGCGAAAAAATAAAACATGAAAACCAATAAATCTTATACAAAGAGAATCCGCGTAACCCGTAACGGAAAGTTAATGGTGCGCGTGAAAGGTCAGAACCATTTTAATGCGAAATCAAGCGGTTCAGAGCGCTCTGCGAAGCGTCGATCAGTCATCATTAACCTGACGGCGAAAGTGCGCGCACGATTTCTTCCAGGTTCCGGTGCAAAATAATTAATTTAGTAATCATTTTCGTATGACAAGAATAAAAGGAGGAGTACACGCGAATAAGCGCCGTAAGAATATTCTGGAGAGAGCCAAGGGCTACCGCGGCATCCGCTCTAAGAAGCTCCACGCCGCGCACGAGGCGCTTATGCGCGCGGGTCGCTATGCCTTCGCCCACCGCCGCGATAAGAAGACCGATTTCCGCCAACTCTGGATAGTGCGCTTGAACGCAGCTCTGCGCGATAACGGCCATAAATCCTACTCTTCGTTCATCAACAAACTAAAAAAGTCCGGCATCAAGCTTGATAGAAAAGTCCTTGCCCAATTCGCCTCCGAGCACCCCGCAATCTTCTCTCGCATCGCCAAACAAGTCGTCTAAATTCTCTTGACTGAATCTTTTGTTATCTCCCATGTTTGGCCGAGGTCGGGGACGATTGCGTTACAACCCAAATAGTCGTGGATGCGTTGGGCGAGGAACCGTTCGGCAGAGGGTTCGCCGATGGCGGTGAAGATAGTTTTGGCGCGTTTATCTGCGAGTGAGGTCTCGGCAAATTTTAGGAGATCATCGCGGTCGGCATGTGCTGACCATCCGTGGAGGTTCTCAACTTTTGCTTTAATCTTTACTTCAGCGCCGTTCAAGCGCACACTTGAAACACCCTCCATCATGCGCCGCCCCGGTGAGCCGGGTGCCTGATAGCCGACGATTATGAGCGTTGTAGATTGGTCGGGCAGATATCTCGCCTCCCACCTCCCTATCCTGCCGCCGTGACTCATACCAGCGCCTGCGATAATAATCTTCGGCCCATTAACACCTTCTATATCCTCTGAATCATTACGCGAGAGCGTCTGTTTCAAGAATGGGAATTCAAAAATACTGCCCTCTATCTTTATTTCGTCTTCTACATCTTTTTTGAAATAAGTTGGTCCCCATTTCTCATATACGGCTGTCACATGTATCGCGAGTGGCGAATCTAAAAATACTGGTACTTTGGGAAGCGAACCTTCTGAAAAAAAGTTTGAGAGCTCATAAAGCATCAGCTGTGTGCGTTCCAGTGAGAACGCGGGAATAAGAATCGTGCCACCGCGAGCTATTGCGCGCTTTAGTACTTCGGCCAAGACCTCAGTACGAATCTGCTGATTCGGATGAACTCTGCCGCCGTACACGCTTTCCATAACAATCGCGTCGGCATCTGGTATTGGCTCCCAGTCAGGCAATAGTGGCGAAGGAGAGTTGCCTATATCACCAGTAAGAGCAACCGCCGTGCCGTCCTCATCTTTAATCCTCACGCTACATGAGCCAAGTATGTGGCCCGTGTTGCGCAGATAGACAGACAGACCAGGCGCAATTTCTTTTTCAAAATGATAGTCAAGAGTTTCTATCTGCGTAAAGGTTTTTTCAACATCTTGTACTTCATATAAGGGCGCGACGCCTCTGCGTCGCGCCTCTTCGCCCAAGATACCGACCGAATCCAGCATGATGAGCTCTGCTAGATCTTTTGTTGGCGGTGTCATATATATCTTGCCGCTAAAGCCATCTCGCACGAGCTTCGGTATGCGACCAACATGGTCCAAGTGCGCGTGCGTGAGCACGAGCGCATCAACACTTTTCACATCATAGTGGAATGGTCCGTAGTTATGCTCTTCAACAAAGTCTGCGCCTTGTTCTATCCCACAATCAACTACTATTTTCCCACGCGCTCCTTCTATTAAAAAATTAGAGCCAGTCACCTTCCCCGCTCCGCCGTAGAAACTTAATCTGAGTGGCATACGAGAACTTTAACACGCCCCTCGCTTCTGCTCGGGACGCG
>Ga0209542_10000892_pt1 | contig 70905 bp, 65 predicted proteins | sample RifCSPhighO2_01_FD_184028 | JGI IMG/M metagenome (GOLD analysis project Ga0209542, IMG submission 184028) | Soil microbial communities from Rifle, Colorado - Rifle CSP2_plank highO2_0.1 (SPAdes) (version 2) | ecosystem: Environmental > Terrestrial > Deep subsurface > Rock core/Sediment ...
ACTTCTGTCTAATTTTGGACGGATACGCCGCCACTTGATTTTTGTTTGCCATATATATGAATTTTACACGGTTACCCTTTGTCACCCCAATTTTCCTTTTCTGTAACCTCATAAGGGTAACTGTACACCTTTGTCACCCCAATTTTCCTTTTCTGTAACCTCATAAGGGTAACTGTACAGACGATTACAAAAGACAATAAAAATGGTAAAATACAAATAATTATGGAATTTGTCCGAGATTTTGAACATATTGATAAAAGTGATGTAAATCTTGCCGGAGGCAAGGGAGCTTCGCTTGGTGAAATGACAGAAATTGGTATTCCAGTACCATCAGGTTTTGTGATTCTTTCAACATCTTTTGAAAAATTTTTGCAAGAAACAAACCTTAAATCTCAAATTGATTCTGTTTTACAAACTTTAAATTATAAAGATATTCGTCAACTTGAAAATGTTTCAGAAAAAATTGGAGCATTAATCCTTGGTGCTCAAATATCGAAAGATATTGCTAATCAAATACAAGAATTTTTCAAAAAATTGGATTCAAAATATGTTGCGATTCGTTCAAGCGCAACTGCCGAAGATGGCTCATCTAATGCTTGGGCGGGACAACTTGAAAGTTATCTAAATATTGGGGAGGAAAATCTTTTAGAAAACATCAAAAAATGCTGGGCTTCACTCTTTACTTCAAGAGCAATTGCTTACCGTTTTGAAAAAGGCTTAGAAAAAGAAAAAACTTCCGTAGCTGTTATTGTCCAAAAATTTATTGAAAGTAAAGTATCTGGTGTAGCTTTTTCTGTTCATCCAGTCACTAAAAACAAAACCCATATTGTTATTGAGTCCTGTTTAGGAATTGGGGTCGCAACCGTTTCGGGAGAAATTACACCCGATATGTATGTTGTAGAAAAACAAAGCTGGAAAATTCTGGAAAAAAATATTAACGAACAAGAAAAAGCTATCTTCCCGTTAAAAAATGGCGACATTGAATGGCAAGTATTGACGAAAGATAAAGGAGAAAAGCAAAAACTATCTGATTCTGAAATAGTTGAATTATCAAAGTTAATAATAAAAATTGAAGACCATTTTGCCTTCCCAGTGGATGTTGAATGGGTAATGGAAAATCAGAAAATTTTAATTGTCCAAAGTAGACCCATAACCAACTTAGAATAAAATTTTATGAGTTTCTTAAATTCTCTACTAATAATATATATTCCCGCTTTAATTATTATTGAATTTTTGGTGCGAAAAAATAAAAGGTTGGCTTTAAATTTATTGTATATTTCTTTAATTACTCTAATAACAAATACTCTACTTAAAAAACTACTTCACACAAGCCAGGAATTTTATCCTCAAAGTCAGTGGGTATTTTATGAATTTCCTAGCTTAAGCGCTCAACTTGCAATTACTTTTTGGCTTTACCTATCATATAAATCTAGGAGAATTATTTTATATATTCCTACAATTTTAATATTGGCTTTTGTTGGCTATTTTAGAATAACTTCAAAAGGACACACCATGTTAGATGTTTTAGGAGGTTTCGTTTTCGGTTTGCTGATAGTTTTTATTTTTATATATTTTGAAAATAAAAGAAAACAAGAAAAATGGGGAAGAATGGCAATAATTGAGCGTTTTCCTGACCCGCTAACTCCTTTATTCCAAGATGTAATTATTGAAGTGTATACCCATGCTGTAAGAGAGACTTTAAAAGAATTAAATTTGGCGAGTGAGAGTTTTACTCCAACATATAAAATTTTCAATGGATATATTTACAATAATTTTGACCTTAAAAAAATTCCAAAATTAAAACTGGCAAAATTATTTATCAAACTTTACTCTGAAGCTCAAAAAACGGAACAAAGATACTATCAAGAAATTTTACCTAATGATCAGGAATTTTTGAATACACTAACAAAAGTAAATTTGAAAGAACTACCAAATGAAAAGCTATTGGAGTATTTTCAAGAAACAAAAGCACATTTTAAAAACCGAATGATTTATGAAACTGTGGTGGCATATTTTTTAGAATCTGTAATGAAAATTACAAAATTACTAATTAAATTAGTTTTGGGCAAAGAATCTAAAAATTATCCCTATCTTCAGGCGATTGTTTATCAAGGTGAAAATGAATCTACTAAAATAGACAGAGAAATTGGTGAATTAGTAGGGGTTGCAAGACAACTAAACTTGATAGATTTTTTTAAAAACAATAAAGCTAAAGAAATACTATCAAGCCAAAATAAAGATGAAAAGGTCTTAAAATTCCAACAAAAAGTTAACGACTTTATTAATAAATATCATTATAGATTAACCAACTATGATTTTATTGCTCCCACTTGGGGAGAATCCCCGGAAATTATTGTGGAAATTATCAAAAATTACCTTTTAGAAAATATAGATATCAACGATAAAATAAAAATCGAGAATGAAAAAAGGAAAGATACCTTGGCAAAAATAGAAAAGGTGTTTGAAACTTCTGCAATAAAAAGACTTTTATTGAAAGACAGGTTTTATAAATGGCTAAATTTAGCTGAAAAATATAATTTATTAAAAGAAGCTCGATATAACTCACGAATGATGTATTTTTACTGGCTAAAGAACATACTTTTACATATTGGAGAAAATTTATTAAACGCTGGTATTATTGAGCAAAAGAGCGATATATTCTTTTTTCAAAATCAAGAATTAGAAAGTTTAGTAAATGAAAAAAATGCAACAAAAATAAATCTAGTGGAATTAAAATCAAACATTAAATATAGAAAAAGTGAAAAAGAAAAACAATATCAACTTAATCCGCCTTTTGAATTTACCGAGAAAGAAAATATAAATTGGGAAAAAGAATTTGAATCTACCAAAGAACTAACTGGAATAATAGCTAATGTTGGGAAAATCAGAGCAGTATGCAAAGTAATTAATAATACAAACGAATTTATAAAATTAAATAAAGGAGATATTTTAGTCGCAAGAACTACAAATCCGGCATGGACACCGTTATTTGCTATAGCAGGCGGAGTTATTACTGAAGTCGGAGGGCTTTTATCTCACGCAGCTATTGTAGCCAGAGAATATGGAATACCTGCCATGGTCAATGTAAAAGCCGCAACAAAAATTTTAAAAGACGGTGGCTTAGTAGAAATGGATGCTAACAAGGGTGTTGTAAAAATTTTAACTTAATATTTTATTAAAATCGTCGCCGAAAATCCAAAAGAAGCCCGCCCGCATTCATTCCCCAGACCCCTTTCTGCGGGCGGGAAATCCGCCGAGGTTTTGCCAAATCCTTTTCCCCAGAAAATAGTTTGGCAAAACCGAGTCCGTTTTGAATTCCGTCAGTTTCTCCCTTAGGAGAAACCCGACCTCGCTCTCGCCACCACCATACCGAAAAATAAAAAAGGAAATCGCGCCAAATCAAAACAGAATGCGTGGTGGCGAGGCGAGGGCGGAACGGAACAGCGGTAGCGGAGAGACACTGCTTCCGCAGTGTCTCGTAGCGGACGATGTACCGTGACGGAATTCATTACCTCACTTTGTTTTGAAAATAGGTTCTAACTTGGTACAATAGAGACACATGATATCAACATATGTTTATGCCTTTGTGAGTGTTGTGGTAGTCAGCCTTATTTCATTTGTGGGTGTCTTTGCGCTATCTCTTAAAGAAGAAGTCTTGCGAAAATATATTTTCATTTTTATCAGCATCGCCGTGGGTGCACTTTTGGGTGACGCCTTGATCCATTTAATTCCTGAAGCATTGGAAACTTCTACCAACACTGTTTTAACAAGTGTTCTGGTCATTATTGGAATTCTTTTCTTTTTCGTTTTAGAAAAATTCCTTCATTGGCATCACCATGGTGAAGACAAGGAAAAATCAGGCGTCCATCCCGTGGGGAAGCTCATTTTACTTTCAGATGGTATCCATAATTTTCTAGACGGAATGATTATTGGGACAAGTTTTATGGTTAGTATTCCTGTGGGACTCGCTACAACCCTAGCTGTGATTTTACACGAAATCCCACAGGAAATAGGGGATTTCGCGGTACTTCTGCACTCTGGGTACACAAAGAGACGCGCCTTGTGGTTAAATTTTTTATCGGCATTTACCGCGATCTTAGGCGTTATTGTTCTCTTTGTTATTGGTAATATCGCCGAGTTATCTTCAAAATTTTTTCTACCAATCGCCGCCGGGGGGTTTATATATATTGCGGTGGCAGATTTAATTCCCGAACTTCAAAAAACAAAAGAGGTGAAATATTCCATCCTGCAAATAATGGCAGTTATAGCCGGAGTTTTGGCTATGGTTGCTTTGACTTTTGCGGAATGATTATAAGGACTCATTGCAGGCGTACTTTTTAGAAAGCCTTGCGCAGGAGCTTAGAAAATAAAAGTGGTAATTCACTTATTATTTTCTTGAGTGACGAGCAGAGCAATCCGCCAGCTGGCGGATATGTGTGCTTTATAAAAAGTATGTCAAAAAAGAGTCCAGTTACTGCTTCCAGGACCAGTCAGCTCCTGGATTTTTAGCGTTGAAAACTTCGAAGTGTAGGTGTGGCCCAGTAGAGCGGCCAGTAGAACCGATGTATCCGATCAATTCTCCTTGTGCTACTGTTGCGCCTGTAGAGGTCGCTAATTTAGACATATGGGCGTAGAGCGTCTTTGTGCCATTCGGATGCTGAATGATAACCATGTTGCCATATCCTCCGTTATATCCGCCTCGAGCCAGAAGCACCGTTCCAGATGCGGAAGCGTAGATTGGTGTGCCGGTCGGAGCGGCTAAATCTATTCCGCGACGACCTGGACCATGCAATCCTTGACTTTTTCTTTTCAAATCAGGAACTGGATTAATGAAATACCCAGCGGCATTCTTTAGTGTGCTGGTTGCATAATACCCTCCATTTTGAGAACTAGATTTTGAACTTGTAGTAGAACCTTCGTCTAGGAGAATGCCGTCTGGGATCATAAGTCTATCGCCAATCGCGAGTTTGGCGTCTTCCGTAATATCATTATAAATAAGGATATCATTCACATCCACTTTATACATTTTAGCTATACTTTGCAGTGTTTGCCCCTTTAGGACAGTATGCTCAATACCAGAAATCGGAAGAATAAAAAGCACATCGCCCTCCACAAGCTTATCCTCTTTTTTCATGTCATTGGCGGCCAGAATTGTGTCCACAGAAACACCAAACATTGAGGCTATGGCAGATATTGAATCCCCCTTTCTCACCACATAAACACTCGCTTCGTCGTCAAACGAAGCGTCAAGGACATCAATACCGCCTACGTCTCTTAAGACATTGATGGGGCCGGCTGTCGGCAAAAGAGCATTGTCGGAGACAATATTTACATCAGTAGTTGCATCAATTTCACTATCTTTTGTTTTCTGATCTTGAGAAACTGGCATGGGTGAGACATTGGCCTCTAGAAGCGCCATGGTCTGGGAATTACCGATCGATCCTATATCCGTCCGTGCCTGAGCTTCATTGCCTAAAATAGAGGAGAAAAGGGAGGCATAAACCAAAAGGGGAGAAAATAAGAAGACAAAAAAGACCCCAAAAAATAGGGAAAATACAGAAATAGAGTTTAATATTTTAAATAGAGATTTTATAAAAAAACAAACTAAATATCGCAAGATATCCTTTTCTAGCCTTTAAAAATAAGGGTAGAATCACAGAACGACCGAAGGCCTGCCCCGTAGTGAGCTCTGCTCCACTACTGGGGTGTCTGCAAACAAAGGTTCTCACGATGGTTACTATCAGGTCTCTCATTCTGTCATCTTGTGCCGTGCCTCTCTCCAGTACTATGTTTCCAGGATAACTCAAAAAGGGGTCAAAGTCAATCGGACAAGAAACCCCTGTGGAAAACTTTTTGTAGATAAAAGCCACCAAAAAATTGACAAGAAGGTTAAAAATATGCAGAATTATAAGAGTTTTTATCAAAAGTTAGGGATTAAAAGCTAAAAGTTTTATAATGGAAATGCAATTATGGAGACACAAAAAGCAAAACCGGAGTTGAAATTTCACATTCATTACAATGACACGATCTTTTATGAAGGAAAAACTTACAAGGTGGTAGAACTTCCCAGCTGGGAGAATGACAATAGATATAGGCTGACAAGCCCAGGCTTGCCGGATTTTAAGCTTAAATATACAAAATTACAAGAGGCGTTGGAAAGTGGGAAAGCTGTTTTCGTTCAAACTATTCCACCCAAAGTACAAGAAGAGGTAGAAAAATACAAAAATCCTGAAACCTTTAGGGTAAAAACCGACAGAAAGAAAACAAAACCTAAAAACGAAGTTGCAAGGTTTGTTTCGCCTGAAATAAAAAAATTAGAGGAACGTCTTAGGGTAGACAGAGTTAGGCGCATACACCTTCAAGAAGAAGCAAGAGAGGCTTTTGATAGGGGTGACTTGTCCAAAGCAAGAAGATTAAACAGCGAAAGCCTTACTCCAATGGAGAAAGATTTGTTTAATTTCTTTGACGATAGAAAACGAGAAATTCCAGCAGATATACTGTCTTTAAATGAAAAATTTAGCCAGATGAGCTATCGTCTTGAATATGATCTGAAACGAAAAGAAGAAGCTTTGGCCCAAGAGCCTACGTTAGTTACACTAGAAACAAAAATTCCATGCGCTGTCGTGGAAGATCAGATTAGGCTTGCTCTTTCGTCTCACCTTGAAAACCATGGGAAAATAGAGGAGTTAAAAGTTAAGGGTGTAGGAGATAAAATAATAATAGGAGCAACAATAATTACACGTAGCTCGATGATGACCTTTAGTCGTGAAGTAAGGGTGACACTTGAGAACAAAGATACCGGCATTGAAGTGAAAAATGAGATGGAAAAGGAAGATTTTGTTTTTTTAATTAGATCAGCCATTGAAGGTTTGAGGGAAGAGATAGCAGAGAAAGTAATGTTGGAGGGTTTAGAAATTAAAAAAATAGAGATTAGGAATGGAGAATTAGTGGTAACTTCCGGCGCGCCAGAAACATCTGCTCCTACTCCAGAAACAGCACCTGCTCCCGTAGAGTGGACAGAGGCAGATGAAGAAGAATTGCGGAGAATTGAAAAGAAACTTAAGGAGATAGAAGAGCAAGAGATGTTGGAAACCGGAATTTTTACACCGGAGTTTGTGGGAGAGAGAGTTAAATTTATCCTAGAGTCTTATGTCTTTGGACAGGGGTCAAAAGCAGTTATAAAAGTGGAGAGTCTAGCTACTGAAGGCAAAGATAATGCAATAAAATTGACTGGAAAGTTAACAATCTCGGATCATCGGGGCAGCCCAAATCAAAATACTGTTGAAAATATTGACACAATTCTTGTGAATAATGTTAAAAAAGGTGAAATCCCTATTGTGGCAAGCGGCGATTTGGTATTTATCCTTGGCGACAGAGGTGAAGTCGTTCCCAATGGAATAAAAAAATATATAGAGGAAAAAGGAGGGCGAGAAGTTGAGACAATGAAGATTGAAGATGGAAAGCTGGTGGTGGAGTTTAAGGTACCTACTGGACCTGATACTGGAGTGCAAGAGGTAGAAATTCTTACGCCACCAACAGAAACAGGAGAAGGGGTGGGGCTTGATGCCTCGATTTCTCCACCCAGCGTTCCGGCAGAAACCGCCCCATCTTCCTCGCCTGTTCCACCGCCTGTGCCGGAAGTTAAAAGGGGGCCAGAGGTAGAAATTTTTCCAACGAAGTTTATAGAAGATACAATTAAAAAACTTCTCGCCTTTAAAAAAGACAGCAAGCTTGAAGGTGGGGGGGAAGAGGAGAAAATAAAGGTTGGAGAAGTTAAGGGTTTAGAAATTAAAGGAAAAGGTGGTGAAATAATTCTAAATGCAAAAGTTAATGTGGAGATGAAGGTACCAGGGACAGAAAAAACTGTAACCAGTGATGTTGGAATAAAAGTAGTTCTTGGAAGTAAAAATAACATTATTGTGGTAAAAAATTGCGAGATTAAAGCAAATGTTAATATGATTATTGATCGGATTCTGAACCCACTTCTGGTCCACTTCGTCAAACCACACCTTGAAAAAATTTCAGAGACATTAAAGTCTTACATTGAAGACAACGATCCGAAAAGAAGAAAAGTTGAAAAAATGGAAATTGAGAATGGTCAATTGAAAGTTACGTTTAAATAATTTTTAAAATTTATGGAAGAACCACCCTTAACAAAAGAACAAATAAAAGCACTCCGGGATGCACTTCTGGCAAAAAAATTAGCGGCACAAGCTACATCTGTGCCCCCTGCACCAGATACTGCGTCACCTCCTATGGAAACGCCACCTGCGAAACCTAAAACATTCAGGGAGGAAAGACTAGCTATGTTCGACAGACAATATGATGAGGGTAATTCTGATTACACAACCCCTGTTTTAGAACCGCCCACATCACCACTAACCCCAACTCAAAATGAATCGGGGGCTGAATCAGAACCTGAAGTATCGCCCGCAAGACCTGCAGATACAGATACTCGCAGATATTATCCAAACGGTGAATTGGCGTGGGAAGCACTTCCTGGTGGAAGAGAAAGAATGTATAGAGAAGATAAAACATTAAAGAGAGAACGTTTGCCTGATGGCACTCGAGTATATTACCGAGAGGATGGGAAAACAAAAGAAGTGGAGTATCGTTCTAATGGAGACACAATATATTACCGATGGGATGGGGGAAGCATAATAAGCATAAGATATAACAGTGGAATTATAGAAGAATACGACAGAGAAGGAAGAAAAACTGGACGTTTTCGTTATGATGAAGAGGGAAGGAGAGTTGATGAACCCATTGTGCCTACTCCTGCACCGAAGGCCGAAAAGGCGTCTCAGGTAGAATTTTTTTCAGCTGAATTTATAAGACAACAAATTGGGAATCTTCTTGCTTCCAATGAAAACATTAAAGAAGTTGTAAATATTAAGATTGATGGTAGGGGCAATGAGATAATGTTAAATATAAGAGTAAAAGCTGGTCCTGTGGATTCAGACATTGGTATACAAGCAGTTCTTGAAAACAAAAAAAATGCGGTAGCGGTGAAAAGTTACAAAATTGATGCAGGTTGGCTTATAAAAAGTAGCGTGGAAGGTATGATAGCGCCAAAACTCAATGAAGTTTCAGAGATGCTAAAAGAATTTATAGAAAAAGAGGATAAAAAAGGTAGGAAAGTAGAAAAAATGGAAATTGAAAATGGGCAATTGAAAGTAACTTACGGCACTTCAGGGTCTACACAAGATGTTTCAAGGACTACTTCAAGAAAAGAAGGAGCAGGAAAAATACTTGTGCCAGAGCTTGGGCCGGTTAGAAAACCAACCTTGGAAACAAAAATCGAAAAAGCTGAAGCAGTAGCTAGACTTAGAGAAGCTGTAGCAAGCGCCCAGACCATAATTCAAGAAGAAGGTGAGAGAATGGAAAAGAGAAAACAGGTAAGGGAAACTTTGCTTGTGGAGCTTGAATTGGTCAAAGATAAAATAAAAAATCCTTTTAAGTATTTCATAATTGACCATATGAGCCCTAAAGCTTTTATTTGTTTGTACCAGAGAAGAAAAGAGGAAGTTACCTTGAAAGATATAAATTCTGTATCCGGCAACAATATAACTGGGGAAGATGGTAAGAAGATATGTGTTTTCACTCCTGAATTTATTTTACCGGGAAGGAATGATTCAGTGTACTTTTCTTCTAATGGATTTTCTTTACAATTATTAAATAAAGATGAAATAACAGTTAAAAAGGAGGGTAGAAAAATTGTAATGGTAGACAGCCCCAACGCAAAATATAGGTTGGTTCATCCGAACTGGACGCATGATCCAGATGATCGTGCGTCTGATCTGGAGGGGTGGAAGAAACTCTTGGACCAAAGAGCTCAACAATATCAAGCGTGGCAGATTAGTCTTTTTGAAAAACAAAGTAAGCAAGTTAAATAAATTAAAATTTTATGGAGCAAGATCCACTCATTAGACAAAAGCAAATAGAAGAAGAGCTCAAAAGACTGGCTGAAGAAGACAAGCTAGGGCAGGAGAGAATAATAAATGCTGAAAGAGTTGTGAGAGAAGCTACGGAAGCTTTGCGGGCAGCTGGTGCGAGCCCAGAAGAAGAAAGAGATGTTTTTGGTGCGCCCTTGGGGCCAGAAGAAGAAAAATCAAAAGGTCCGCGGAGAAGATTAATTTCTGGAAGAGGACGAAGATTTTTGAGAACTGCGGCATTGGCGGGTGGACTTGCGGCATCAACTAGCTATCTTATACGTACCGGACAAAAGAAGGGTATATGGAAAGATCTTGGTACCCAAGTGGTTGCGTTGAAAAATAGAGTAACTGGAAAGAGAGAGAGGGCATCAGTTTCTCCGGCCGCAATAAGGATTGCAAAATACATTGGTCTCGATGATGTTACAAAACTTCTTTCTGACGTTGTAAATGATAAAAAAATCGGTTTAGATCGTATTGTGAAAGGAATTATTTATAACGAGGGTGGGTCTCCAGAAGGAGTAATAAACAATCGAGGGAATATCAAATATATTGGTGCACCGGGACAAAAAAATAGTAACGTTGAAGCGGCCGACGGAGGAACATTCGCTTCCTATGACACAGAACAAGATGGGGAAAATGCTATTAGTGCATTAGTTATAGCGGCAGCTGAAAGGGGAGAGACTTTTGCATACTTTATAGGTAGATATACTGGCACTGGGGGGGGAGAAAATATCGTGAGAACAGCACGAAGCCCCGTGCCAAAAACAACAATCCCGATCCCTAGCAGGGAAGAACCTGCACAAGAAGAAGAACAAAGACCTTCACCCCTTGTGACAAGAACTCAACCTGAAAAAAGCGACACACCAGCTACGCCTACTCCAGAACAACAGCCACCGGCTGCGCCAGACACTCAACCGGTTATAACTGAAGATACTCCACCGCCTGAGCCAGAACAGCCATCAGCTCCACCCGAGAAACCAAAAGAAGAACAAAAAAGAAAACCGAGACTAACCACTGCGCCAGTAAGAGTAACAACGGGGACAAGAGTACAAATGGGGACGACTGTCCACCTTGGTGGTAGTCCAGATGCTGTCGAAGCATTGAGAAAAAAAATAAAGGAACAAATGGATGCTGGAGAAGAACCGACCGGAGCTGTAGAGGTCAGTAGAGGACAAGGTGGAAGCAATATTTATTTCGATACTGGCGCAGTGGATCGTGAGATTCTAGAGCGAGCAAACAAAATACTTAAGGAACACCCTGAATTCAGAGGAAATCCTTTTTTCCTTACACCAGCAGAATTGCTAAAAGTATATGGAATTTATCAAAAAGATATAGAGAAAATGTTTGAAAACCATGATGATGGACTGAAGGCATGGGAAGAAATGAGAAAGTTAAAAGCAAATGAATTTATGGGAAGAGAAAAATCTGATCCAAACGATCGTATAATGAGATATTTACAAAAACTTCAAGAAGTAACCAATTCAAAACCAGACAAAAAAGAAACTGTTGATCAGTATATGGCGCATGCTTTGCAAAAAGCGATGAAAGGAGGAAAAATAGATGAAGTAATAATAAAATAAAAAATTCTGTGCTACCCGGCAGTAGAGCTTGGCAATACTTATAAAGTAAATTTTTATTTTAAAAAAACTTTGCCAAGTCTCACTACCGGGTGCTATATTTCAGATGTGACAACAGAAGCTCAACATCTAGGAGGATTAAATAACGAACAAAAAGAAGCGGCGCTTCATATGAAGGGTCCTATGCTCATTATCGCGGGCGCGGGCGCGGGAAAGACTAAAACAATAACACACCGAATTGTGAATTTGATAAAGGAGGGTATCGTCCCAGATAAAATCCTGGCTGTAACATTCACCAACAAAGCGGCTAAAGAAATGCGAGAGAGGATTATCGCAGAAATTGAGAAAAATGCGGGAGAACAAGACTCCGTACCGTTTGTCAGCACTTTCCACTCATTGGGAGTTTTTATTATAAAAGAAAATGCCAGGGTTCTGGGACTAACAAAATATTTCACCATTTTGGACGAGTCAGATTCTACGATATTGATCAAAGAATCATTAAAAGAATTGGGGATAGATCCAAAACAGCATGACCCGAAAAAAATAAAAAACATTATCAGCCGAGAGAAGGGGAAGTTCGTGCATTTGCCTATGTTTACAGAAGAAAGAACGGATTATGTGGGCAAAATTGTGGCGCAAGTTTGGAATTTGTATGAAAAGAAAAAGGAAAAAGAAAATTCGCTGGACTTTGATGATCTGCTTTTGAAAGCAACGAAATTATTGCAAGAACGGGAAGAAATTAGGCAAATTTATCAAGAAAAATGGGAATATATTCACATCGATGAGTATCAGGACACAAATGAAGTGCAATATTTAATGTCAAAATTGCTTTCTGAAAAGCATAAAAACATAGCTGTGGTAGGGGATGCCGATCAGAATATATATTCTTGGCGCGGAGCAAATTTAAAAAATATTTTGAGTTTTGAAAAAGATTACCCTGACGCAAAGATAGTCTTGCTGGAGCAGAATTATAGATCAACAAAAAACATCTTGGAAGCCGCGAACGTAATAATTAAAAAAAATAAATACCGCCCAGATAAAAATTTATTTACGAAAAACGCCATGGGTGAAAAAATTGGTTTTTATGAAGCGCTTGATGAGACCGATGAAGCGGACTTTGTGGCAACAAAGATTTTGGAAATTTTGGACAGGGCTGGTGTTGCTTTTGAGAATGGTCTGGCTGGGGGAGGGACCCAGGAATCCGAGGACCTGAGCAAAAGCAACACCAGCCCTGTCCTCTCCAACATAGCAATTCTCTATCGCGCAAATTTTCAATCTAGGGCGCTGGAAGAAGCAATGCTAAGATACAACATTCCATATCAAGTTTTAGGTGTTAAATTTTTCGAAAGAAAAGAAATCAAAGATACTTTGGCATATCTGCGCGCGGCATTAAACAGAGACAGTCTTTCGGATATAAAAAGAATTATCAATTTCCCTGCGCGAGGCATAGGGAAAGTAACTTTGGTGAAAATTTTCGCGGATGATATAGAGAACCTGCCAGTAAAAATGAAAATAAAAATTATTAATTTTTATGAAATATTGGAGGAGATAAAAGAAAAAATAAAAAGTGAAAAGGCAAGCCAGGTGATAAAATTCGTAGTGAAAAAGTCTGGCATTGAAAACGAATTATCGAGTGGCACCGAGGAAGACATGGAAAGACTTGAAAACATAAAAGAGCTTGTAACATTGGCCCTCAAATATGACAATCTGGCGCCAGGGCTAGGCATAGAAAAGCTTTTAGAAGATGCGTCGCTTGCTTCTGATCAGGATTCTTTGATTGAAAGAGGAGAGAAGAAAGAAGTAAAAAATTCAGTAAAATTAATGACAGTTCATGCATCAAAGGGGCTTGAATTCAAATATGTTTTCATCACTGGGCTAGAAGATGGACTCTTCCCACACGAGAAACAAAATGAAGAAACTAGTATTGATAGCGAAGAGGAGCGCAGACTTTTCTATGTAGCGGTTACCCGGGCTCGGAATAAATTGTTTTTGTCATTTGCAAATTTTCGCACTATCTTTGGTTCACGCTCCATTAATACTCCATCAGAATTTATTTCCGATATCCCAGCTGATTTATTAGAAAAAGAAGAAGAGAAAAATTTATTGAAAACAATTTATTTAGACTAGTTGAAAGTTATAAAGTTCATAAAGTTATAAAGTAAAAATGCAAAAAGAAAGAAAATACAAAGCAAAAAAGTCGTTAGGGCAAAATTTTTTAAAATCAGAACTGGCTTTAAAAAAAATTATTGAAGCAGGGGAGATAAAAAGGGGTGACATAATTTTAGAAATAGGACCAGGCAGAGGAGCATTGACCGAAAAACTTCTAGAAAAAGTTTACCTTGCTGGGGCGGGGCAGGGGTTGGTCATCGCAGTTGAAAAAGACCGCGAGCTTTTTGAATTTTTAAAAACAAAATTTAAAAAAGAAATAGAGCAACGCTCTCTTGTACTAGTATATGGAGACATATTAAAATTTGATGCAAAAAAAACTGTTTTGAAGTTTTTTTCAGGTCCTCGGATTCCTGGGTCCCTCCCCCAGCCAGACCATTCAAAAAACTCAAAATCGTCTGATTTTAAAATAATTGCCAACATCCCCTACAACATCACTGGAGCGATTTTGAAAAAATTTTTAGGAGGGTTAAACCAACCGACAGACATGGTATTGATGGTTCAGCAAGAAGTCGCGAGGAGGATAATGGCCCGAGATAGTAAAGAAAGTATTCTTTCGATTTCTGTGAAGGCTTATGGTGAACCAAAAATTGTTATGAAGGTGCCAGCGCGATATTTCAGGCCTGTGCCGAAAGTAGATTCAGCGATAATCATTATAAAAAATATTTCTCGCAAAATTTTTTCAGTATTACCCCCTCCGCCCAGAAAGTCTAATTGGGCACCTCCCCCTTATCAAGGGGGAGGTAGTAAAGAAGTTCAAGGTAAAACCTTGAACAGCCATGAATTTGAAGAGAAATTCTGGGAAATAGTGAAAGCGGGCTTTGCCCATAAGAGAAAAAAGCTCTCCAGTAATTTAAAAAATCTAAAAGACGGAAGCAAGGCTTCCGTCTCGAGCCTGGGAGATAGGAGAGCGGAAGATTTAACACTAGAAGACTGGATTGCGTTGTGTAAAAAGTGTTATAATTAAACCATAATTAAATCAGATTGGTTAAAATACAAAAAAAGGATTCTTTTAATCGTTTTTGCGGTTGTTTTTATTGTTGTACTTTTTTTTCTGAAAACAACCTCTGTATTCAAAAATGAAGAAAAACAAGAAAATCTAGCAGAACAACAAGAGGGGTTGGTTTATAATACTGAAACGCTCGGAGATATAATAAATAAAGACACCGATGGAGACGGAATACTGGACTGGGAAGAGAGTTTGTGGGGAACCAGCCCGATGGAGAGGGAAACTACTCCCGGAATATTAGATAGTGTGGCAATAGAAGAACTAAAGGCGCAAAAAGCAGAGGAAGCAGAATTGAACGGGGAATTAGAAAGTCTAGACACAGAAAATTTGACTCAAACAGACAGATTCTCAAGAGAACTTTTCTCTACAATCAGCGCACTCTCTCAAAATGGGTCTGTGGATCAGGTGGTTATTGACGAATTGAGCACTTCTCTGGCCGAACAAATAAAGAACTCCCCAGTTCAAAAGATATTTCTATTGTCTGATCTAAAAATCATACAAGATGATAATTTCCAGAGTATAAAAAATTACGACGATACTCTAAATATTATTCACCAAAAACACCCCGCGGAACGAACTGTAATGGATGTATTGCAAGATTTCGCAGCTGATGAAGAAAATGTTGATACTGCTGTCCTGTCGGAACTTGACCCTATAAATGCACAGGTACGAGGGATAATAGGAGACATGGTTGAAATGAATGTCCCGCAATCCCTGGCAGTTTTGCATTTGGATATCGTGAATGGGCTCCAAAGACTATCCGAAAATATAGATAATATAAAATTTTTCGACACCGATGTCATTGTTGCGCTTGGCGCCATAAGTCAATATGAAGCAAACACCGATCTATTAGCAGAAGCAACCATAAACCTCACGGACGCCATTAATCAAAAATTGAGTAATTAAATAAAAAACGATATAACCCGGTAGTAGATCTTTGGTAAAAGTCTCACTACCGGGTATAATATAAGGAAAATGACAGAAAAAAATAGTAGAATGGTAAAATTTATTTCCTCGCTTTTAATTATCGCAACAATAGCACCGAGTATTTTACTGTCCAAACCGAAACAAGCGGAAGCCTTCGGCGCTACATGGTTAACGGATATATTTACTGGCGCAAATGTAGTCCCCGCTACGGTAAGCGCAGGGCAAGAAACTACTCAAACCGCATTGAAGCTTAAAGATGTCGCCAAAGAAATTTTGAAGCAAATTGTCATGACCATTCAGAGAAGACTTCTGGCGGAGATGACTAAAGGCATGGTGAACTGGATAAATAGAGGCTTCCATGGATCACCGCTTTTCCTGGAAAATCCAAAATCTTTCTTCCAGGATATTGCGAAATATGAAGTTAAAACTTTAATAGACACCTTCGGCTACGATAGCCGGAGATTTCCTTTTGGCAGAGACTTTGCTTTAAATACAATCAATAGTTATAAAAGGCAACTGGGAGATAATGCTGAATATACTTTAAGCAGGGTGATTAACGATCCTGCTTTATTAAATAATTATAGAAACGACTTCGACTTCGGAGGCTGGAATGGATTTTTAATAAACACACAATACCAGCAAAATAATTATATCGGGTTTCAACTACTAGCGACAGAAGAATTAGCTGGGAGATTACAAGGCACAGTTGAAAATAATGCGCAGAAAGTACAGACTACTCTTGATCAAGGGATGGGTTTCTTGTCTCCGCAAACTTGCGCGGATAATGGCGGGAATAATGAATACAATAAAATTGTCGCAAATCAGTTTAAGCGACCAAGCTTTAAACCTGTAACAAAATTCGACCCGACTCCCATGCTATTAGAATGTGTGGATGGTGGTCCAAACCCACCACCATATTGTGAGGCTGCATTTCAAGGATATCAAGCCGAAGTGCAACTGTACCAGGAAAGACTAGCAAAAGAAAGAGCTGCCTGGGCAACAAAAAACACTTGTAAAAACTTAGTGGCAACTACTCCTGGTTCTGTAGTAGCGAATCAAATAACGAACGCCATGGGGTCAAATTTCAGGCAGACCGAACTTGGAGCGGCTTTGGGCAACAGCATGTCTGCTATTTTTGACGCTTTACTTAACCAGTTCTTGAGTAAGGGTTTGAATGCCTTGGCAACCACAAAAAATCCTCCAAAACCACCACCGGACGATTGGTCTTATGGCGGTCTGACCCTAGGCAGTCCGACAGATGAAACTAACGAGGAATGGGATTCCGGACCGGATGAAGTTGTCATTTTGGATGATTTCGGGAAACAATTAGTTGGAGAAATAGTTCCAGGTAATTCTGCTAGCTCAATTTGTATTATGCAAACTGGATTGGCGCTACCGGGTTTCACGCAAGCGGCTTGTATAGCAGCAGGCGGAATATGGGTACCTGCTAATTCGGTATACGTACCCGGCGATATAGCAAATACGCAAAAAGAATTGGCATTGATGGATAATCTGGATCCAAATAATCCTTATGTCAACGCATCTGGCGCATTTCCTCCAGGATGTACATCAAATCTAGGATTCAACGCAACGACTGGCCTGCCATGCAATAGCGGAATAACGCAAATAATAAGCGGCACTTGGCCCAAGATCAGAGAACTCGACATGTGTCTGCCAGGTCCAGACTTTGGTTGGAAAGACAGGTTGCTGGATGAAATGGTGAGAAACAGCAAAAAACTTCAGGAAAGAGCAAGTGACAGTGACGGGCAAAAAGCTGCGGAGGCCGACCTAGTTCTTAAGGAATTAAAATTTGCCGTAAATTCTTTCAGGGATTGGATAAATAATAAAATGATAACGGAACTCCCAAATTCTATAATTTATATGGACGCGGTAGATGAAATTGAAGACTTATATCAGCAATCAGAGGAACTCACCGACAGAAAAAGGGGAAAGACCCAGGCTTTGATACGACTTCAGGTAATAAAAACACAATTGCTTGAATTGAAAAATCTCCTAGCTTCGCAAAATCCACCCCTCATCCAACCAGCCGCGGGATCAGCCGAAGAAAAAACTTTAATTGCGCTAAAAAAACAATACAACGCCATTCGGACTTCAATCTCGAGCCCTGTTAGCGTGGATGAAATAAAAAATGAATTATTTTTCTCGGTAGATAAATTGGCCAGACTAAATTCATTGATTACACAATGCAAGACTGAAAAATCGGCTAAACCCGCCATCTCAGAACAAAATGTATTTTGTGAGGCACCGATTAAGGGTGGTTATTCCCATGGAACATTCATTGGTCCTGACACTACAACTCCTAAATTGCCAATGGTAAATGCAAAAAAGGTGTATACGTGGAGAAGCTGGCTGGGACTGAAGGGTAATCAGGTCAACATAGATCTGAAATGTGACATTATCTACAAAGCCACTTTGGTAGATTACAAAAAGGATTTGCCAGGTTTAAATAGTGGTCTCACGGATCCATTACCAAGTACGGGTGGTACCACACAATTTGGTTCTTGCACTTATGAAGAAACAGGTATGACACAGGATGAATGTACCGCTAGCGGAGGATCATGGAATATCTCAACCGATATTTGTACTCGCACGGACCAAAATGTAACAGAAGAAAACTGCACCGCAAATGGAGGAACGTGGGAACAATAAGAAAGTTTTAAAGTGAAAAGTTATAAAGTTTGTAAAGTAAATGAACATAAAGTAGTGAAAAAAATTATGACTAAAAAAGAAATAAAAAATGCTGTAAAATATTGGAAGGAAACATCTAAAAGAGATTATGGCACCATGCTTGGGCTTTTTAAGATTAAACGCTACCCAGAAAGCCTGTTCTTTGGGCATATTGTTTTGGAAAAAACTCTTAAAGGTCTAGTTGTTCAAGAAACAGGGGAACAAGCGCCTTATATACATGATTTGCTTCGATTGGCAAAATTAGCAGAAATCAATTTAAATAAAGAGGAGTTTAACTTATTAAAAATTGTTAGTACTTTCAACATTCGAGCTAGATACCCTGAGCAAAAGTTGAAACTATATAAAATATGCACAGAAAAATATACAAAAGATAAATTGGATAAAATTATCACATTATATAAATTATTATGTCAAAATTAGAAGCAAAGAAAATAATTAGAAACTATGTAAGAAAACTAAGATCTGAAAAATACCCTGTTTCGGCGGCTTATTTGTTCGGCTCCTATGCAAAAAATACCCAGCGCAAGTGGAGTGATATTGATGTGGCAATAATTTCTCCAAAATTTAAAATTCGTTTTGGGAAAAGTTACATGAGACTTTGGGATTTTCGTGAAGAAGTGGACAGTCGCATTGAACCACATGGCTTCACAAAGACAGATTTTAAAAATTTGGCTGATCCTTTAGTTTATGAAATTAGAAAGACTGGGATAAGAGTGATTTAATGTAAATAAATGAAAACGAAGGTTAAAAAAATAATCCCGTACTGCCTGATACTCATCATCCTGATCGGACTTCTAAGCCCGATGATTGGCGTTAGAGATGCACGGGCACAGGAACCAGTAGCCCCGATAGGAAAATGCCTTTATGGTGATGATGTTAACGGCTACAAATCAATAAATATAACAGAAAACGCTTGTAAAAAAACCCCTTACTTTGGGACTTGGGACCCCACACCCACACCAAATCCCACTGAAAAACCAAAAACAGATGACCAAACGCCATTCGACAAAGAATTACAAGAATATCAATGCGGATTCGCCGGGATTGGGGGTACTTTCTGGCCTGGATGTGTCTTATGGGTTGTTTACGGCCTCTTTTATGCTATCCCCACGTTTTTATTTGCAGTAAGCGCCTATTTTTTCAACGTTCTGGTATCCATAACACTAAGTGGTGGATTGGTGGGCGATTCTCCTTTTGTTTCTGCGGCCTGGGCAGTAGTTCGAGACCTTTCTAACATCTTCTTCATTCTTATTCTGCTCTACATCGCAATAAAAACAATCTTGGGGATGGGGGGTTCTGAAGTTAAAAAAATGATAGCCCACGTTGTGCTGACAGCGCTACTTATAAATTTCAGCATGTTCTTTACCAAGATTATTATTGATACTACGAACATCTTGGCTCTGGTTTTCTATAATAAAGTAAATGTTGAAACGAGGGTAGATGGACAACCGAGACCCTACAAAAGCGCGACGGGGGAAAAAGATATTTCTGGTGGTTTATATAAGGCTTTTGATCCTACAAAATTAGTATCAGCGGATTTCTTTAAGCAGGCTAGAGAAATAGATCCGTCAACAGAAGGTAAAGTACCACCAAGTATATTGATCTCAATGCTTATCATAACCGGAGTAATTATGGGTTACGCGGCTTATTGTTTTTTCCAAGTTGGAGTATTTTTCTTAAGCAGACTTATTGAACTTTGGGTTTTAATTATTTTTTCACCTTATGCTTTTATGTCTTCGTCTGTGCCAGTCTTAAGCAAGTCTGAGGGCATAGGCTGGGACGACTGGTGGCATCGGCTCCTTCAAGTGTCTTTCTTGGCGCCGATTTTCATGTTCTTTTTATACATAATATTCAAACTAATAGAAGCTAATCCATTCACGGGCGTTCTAAACTCGAGCGACAGCATGTTTGAAACAATATTATTCATTGTACTCCCTGCGCTGGTGATTTTGATAATCCTGAAAAAGGCAACTGAAAAAGCCAAAAAGTTGTCGGGAGAATTGGGTACTGTGGTAATGGGAGCAGTAAAAGCATTGGCTGTGATAGGTGTCGGCGCAGCAGCAGGCGGAACAGCTCTTTTGGCAAGAACTGCTTTTGCTAGAACTGCAGCAATAGCTTCGAGGACAGAGGGTGCGAAACATTATGGGAAAGCGAGAATCGAGCACAATAAGGCTTTAGAAAAGTGGGAAGGAGAGGAAAAAAAGGCACGTGGATCTGGTGGTGTCAAACCTACCTGGGAAAAATCTAAAGCAGATTATGAATCTAAAAGCGGGAAGAAAATTTACACAAGTAATCCACTTAAGAATCCATTCATTACTTTGGGTGGAAGAATTAATGCCGCTCAATCAAGGTCGGGTGAAATAGAACGCGCAAGACAAGGAGTAGACGAGATAAAGAAGAAAGCTGGATTAGAAGGAGTGGGAGATGCATTCATCACTGGTGCACAACAGGAGAATATAGAAAAAACATTTGTTAAAGACAAGGGATCCGATATTGAAAGGGATATTAGAAGAGGTCATGACGCTAAAGGTGAAGAAATAAAAGATGAAAATGGTGCTAGGATATTAAGTCAAGACGAGTACGAGTCAGCAAATCGTAGCAGGATAGCCGCTGGTATAGAGACAGCAGCAGCACCGGGAGATGTTGATGCAAGTGGAAAATTAACAAAGCAAGGAGACAACAAAGTCGAAAATGAATTGAGAAAAGAGTTTAATGAAAAATTAAAAGGTTTTGTGCAAGAAGTAGGGAAAATAAGATTTGCAAAACTTCAGGGAGAAGCTAAGGAAAAAATAGGAATGGCAACAAGGGTAGCATCTAGAACAACAAGCGGAACTTATGACATAAGAAACTTGTCAGGACTAAAAACAGATAAAAGAGAAGGAATCGGAGCCAAAGCAACGGTTGGTCTTATCGCCGCCGTAGCAATGGGCATGAGAATGGGATTAAAACAAGGAGCTGGAGTTGAAGTTGGTTCAGGTCAAGGAAATGCCCTTAAAGACATCGGTCAAATAGTTACGGAAGCATTAAAAAATGTAAAGTTAGATGTAAAATTAGAAGATGGGGGGGGGAATAAAACAGCACATGGTCCAGCCCCAGGCGCGAATGCTCCAAAGTAGTAGTGAAGTGGGAAGTTGAATAAGAGAGAAAGATAGGACATCATTAGAAAATGAATTAAAAAAAAATGGATAAAGAAGAATTACAACAGAAAATAGCATTGTACTACTCAAAGCTTCCACCAAAAGCGCAAGCGGTTTTTTCCAGTATGAAATGGCTTGAGACTATAAAGAGCATAAGTGAAAAGTACGGCTTAAATGACAAACAGAAAGAGATACTCGGCACGGAAACAACTTTGGTGCTTTTGGGCATAATCGATATAATCAAGTATGAAGAAATATTGATAGAAGAACTAGCATTATCGAAAGAGTCTGTAGATAAGATGCTTTCAGAAATAAACGATCTAATTATAAATAATATACGACCCGAACTCATTGATGCATTCAACGCAAATAAAAATTCTCTAGAAAAAGAAAACCCAGAAATTGAACCAGTCTTAGACACACGTTTTGGGAAATTATCACCGGATTTGGAAAAGATAATTGACGAATCCAATTATCAAGACATTCTCTATGGTATTGGCAAAGAGAAAAATTTCAGCGTTACGAAGATGGGAGCGCTTGAAAGAGCAACCACTGATCTAATAATGGGTACTATTCATCCAGATGAATTCGAGAATGTGCTAGAGAATAATTTAGAATTACCGCTAGAAAAAGTCAGAGAACTAGTAAATATTATCAACGAAAGAATTTTCAAAAAAATACGGGAAGAATTGATAAAGAATGTTGAGAGAAAAAAGATATTCGCGAACAAAAAAGCTGAAGAAAAACAGGATACGCAAGTATTGGGCGCCCACGGCATCGAGATTGTCGAGAATCCCCCCCTCCTTATCAAGGAGGGGGCGGGGGGTGGTAATTCAGAAGAGAACCACCCCGCCTCTGGCACCCCTCCTCAACAAGGAGGGGAAGAAACGCATCCCATATTAGCGCAAAAGTTATCCGGCCCTTATCAGGCTCCAGTAGTCAAGACGGACCACTCCTTGCAAAATCTTCAGCCTTCTTCTGAACAACAAAATAAGCCTGTAATTGATCCTTACCGCGAAATTCCGGAGTAGAATCATGCATCCCGTTAGAGATTAATTAGTTAAAAGTAATAAAAAAGTAAAAATATTATGATAAGTTTAAATAAATTATTAATGGTTATTAAAAGAACGGAAGTCTAGAGACTTCCTATCTCTAACGGGATGCAATTCAAAGTTCCACAATTTTTAGATATAGAAGACAAAATTTTTGGCCCCTTTACTTTTAAGGAATTTATTTACTTAGCAGGTGGAGCCGGTCTTTGTTTTGTGCTTTATAAACTGCTGGGTTTCTTCCTAGGCATTATCCCAATGCTTGCGATAGCTGGGCTCTCCTTAGCGCTTACTTTCTATCGACCAAACAATAAACCTTTCAGCAACATGATCGAAGCAGGATTCAACTATTTTACACAAGATAAACTTTATATTTGGAAGAGACGTAAAAATAAAATCGACAAAAACAAGCCAGAAACGAATGGAGTGGAAGAAAGAGAAAGAGAAATGTTGGAAAATGCGGTGAGGCTGGGTAGAAATAAATTACGGGATTTGGCTTGGAGTTTGGATGTGCTTGATTTAAGTAAACATCAAGGAAATTAACAATTAAAAATATGGTCCCGTTAGAAGTCGCGGTCGCAGTTTAAAAAATATAAATATGTTAATCAAAAAAATGAAAATTAATAGTATAATAAAGCTAAATTGCGATGAATTGACCGCGACCTGCTTCTAACGGGATGGCATTAAAAGCAAAAGCAACTCAAGAGTTCGTACCGATAAAAGAAGTCCGCGATGGAGTGATCGTGCTCAAAGACGGCGGACTGCGAGCTATCATACTTGCTAATTCAGTTAATTTATCCCTGAAGTCTGATGACGAACAGAAAGCAACAATAATTCAATTCCAAAGTTTTTTGAATACCCTCGACTTCGCTATTCAGATATCAGTGCAGTCCAGAAGGTTGGATATCAGGCCCTATCTTTTGCTTCTAGAAGACAGGATGAAAGTTCAAACTGAATCTTTGCTTAAACTGCAGACAAGAGAATATATTGAATTCATTAGAAACTTCACCGAATCAGTAAGTATAATGACCAAAAGTTTCTTCGTGATAATACCCTACACTCACACAGTTTTAAAATCAGACTCCGGAATTTTCGGCGGAATATCAAAAATATTCAACAGAAAAAACAAAGAAGAGGTGAAAATAGCGAAACAAGAAGACTTTGAGGAAAAGAGGTCCCAGCTAGAAGAGCGGGTGGGGGTGATTAAACAAGGGCTTAATCGCTGTGGCATAAAGTCTGCCGAGCTCGGCACGGAAGAAATCGTGGAAGTATTTTATAAAGTTTTTAACCCCGGAGAAGTAGAGGGGAAAATTAAGCTGGAATAAAAATATTATGGGAATTTTTGATAAATTATTAAATAGGAAAAAAGATAGCTCAGCTTTGAGTAATACAAATGCTTCACTCTTGGCTGTGCTTCCAGAAGAAATATATGAAGCGGCCAATCTGGAGCTTCAGGATATCATCGCGCCATCAGCGTTAAAGATTGAATCAAAGTCAATAAACTTGGGCGATAAAATCGCTCGTACTTTTTTCATAATATCTTACCCGAGGTTTTTGACCGACAATTGGTTTTCTCCAATAATCAACCTAGATAAAGTTTTTGATATTTCAATTTTCATTCATCCGATAGACACATCATTGATGTTACGACAATTCCAGAAAAAGGTCGCTGAAGTGCAAAGCCAGATAAATGTGCGCGAGTCAAAAGGCATGGTGCGCGACCCAATGCTCGACACCGCCTATCAAGACCTAGAAGGGCTCCGTGATAATCTGATACAAGCGCAGGAAAAGATGTTTGATGTGGGTATCTACATTACAATTTACGCCGACAATGATCTGGAGCTTTTCAAAATTGAAAATGAGATAAAATCAATCCTCGAATCAAGATTGATCTATATCAAACCAGCGCTCTTCCAGCAAGAAGAAGGTTTCAAAAGCGTTATCCCGACAAATACTGATCTTTTAAATATTCATCAAAAATTAAATTCGGAGCCACTCTCAAGTATTTTTCCTTTTATTTCTTTTGACCTGACTTCCGACAGAGGCATTCTCTACGGCATTAACAGGCACAACTCAAGTTTAGTCATTTTTGATCGTTTTTCGCTGGAGAATTACAACTCAGTGACCTTCGCCAAATCCGGTTCAGGAAAATCTTATGCCACAAAGCTGGAAATTCTGAGATCCCTGATGTTTGACATTGAGGTTATGGTGATAGACCCAGAGCGAGAATACGAATTCCTAGCTGAAGCGGTTGGCGGAAGATATTTTAATATTTCTCTTTCTTCAGACCACCATATGAACCCTTTTGATCTACCCATGCCACGAGAAGATGAGACAGCCGAAGATGTTTTGCGCAGTAATATTATTAATTTAGTCGGACTTTTCCGATTAATGTTGGGCGGACTGACGCCAGAAGAAGATTCAATGGTTGATCGAGCTATTTCAGAAACTTACGCGATAAAAGATATCACCCCAGAAGCGGATTTCTCAAATATCGAGCCCCCGCTTCTTTCGGACTTCGAAATGGTTCTGGGCGGGATGGACGGCAGTGATTCGCTCGTGGCTCGCTTGGCAAAATACACCAAGGGTTCATGGGCAACATTTTTAAACAGACCTTCGAACGTGGACATTGATAAAAAATTTGTCGTATTTTCTATTCGTGATATGGAAGACGAACTGAAGCCTGTGGCAATGTATATCGTCATGCATTATATCTGGAACTCAATCCGTAAAAATTTAAAGAAGCGTCTGCTCGTGGTGGATGAAGCCTGGTGGATGATGAAGTCCGAAGATACCGCGTCATTTCTCTATTCCATCGCCAAACGGGGCAGAAAATATTATCTTGGGCTCGCAACCATTACTCAAGATGCGGCAGATTTCATGAAATCTTCCTACGGCGTGCCAATCATTACCAACTCTTCTATCCAGCTTCTCTTGAAACAATCTCCCACTACGATGGATATTTTACAGCAAACATTCAACCTTACTGATGAGGAAAAATATTTGCTTCTAGAGTCTGGGGTGGGAGAGGGAATATTTTTCGCGGGGCTGAAGCATGTCGCTATAAAAATTATTTCTTCTTATACAGAAGATCAGATTATCACTTCTGATCCTTCACAAATATTATCAAATAGAAAAGCCAAAGAAGAGCATGAGGCCCTGGAGCTGGCGGGAGACAAATTATAAAGCAAGGATAAATGGTATAATCGAATTATGAAATTAAAATTTTTATTACTATCTTTGATCACTATGCTTGTAATATTTATGGTGATTTCTGCGTCGGGGGTAAATGCCGCCTCATCTAGTAGCATTTCGGTTGATATGATACCTTCTAGCCCGGCTCCAGGCGAGAATGTAAGCATTACTTTGAGCAGTTACGCCAATAATCTAGATAGTGTTTTAATAACCTGGTCTCTTGATGGAAGAACCGTTTCATCTGGGATTGGCAAAAAATCATTTTCTCTGACGGCTCCAGGCGCTGGCTCTGAAGTTGTCGTTACAGCCATTATCTCCCTGCCAGAAGGTAGTGTGGAGAAAAGAATGATAATAAGATCAAGCCTAATGGTGCTACTCTGGCAGGCGAATGATTCTTATGTCCCGCCTTTTTATAAAGGCAAGGCAATGCCCTCCGTAGGTAGTGAGATAAAAGTGGTAGCCATGCCAGAAATAAAAGTTGGTTCGGACGGGACGGTTAACCCCAAAAGCATGACCTATTCTTGGAAAGAAGATGACACCAACAACGTAGAGGGTTCGGGTTATGGCAAAAATTCTTTTGTTTTTATAAATGATTATTTAGAGGATTCTAACAATATAGGAGTAACGGCATCGACCATAGACCAGACATATTCATCTGAAGCCAGCATAAATGTGGGAATAGTAGAACCGAAAATATTATTTTATAAATATGATAATAGCCTCGGGATATTATGGGAGAAAATACTCCCTGACTTCCACAGAATACAAGATACAGAGATAGTGGAAGCGACGCCTTACTTTATTTCACCGAAAGATATCCGAAATCCAACATTGATATGGAGTTGGTTTATTAATGACACGCAAATAAATACTCCAATTTTTAGGAAAAATGTAATGCCTCTCCGGGTAGAGAGTGGAACTTCCGGGATATCACGACTGCGACTTCGAATTGAGAATCAATACAAAATTTTCCAGACAACAGATGGGGAAATAGATTTAGAATTTTGAGTGAAATTTAATGAGTGAAATGAATATAAATTTCCTCATCCCGTACTAAATTTTAGATTAAATGATATTAAAATAAAAATGATTATAAAAGATGAAAATAAATTAAGATTGAGAACTACAAGTAAAATTTTAGTACTGGGATTTATTTTTATACTCATAGGATTTTTTAGTCCGAGTCTAGATGTAAACGCTGTGGAACAATACGGAACTTGTAATTGGGTTGAAGCTGAACAGAAAAGGAAGGAAGAAAATTATCTACAAGCAAATTGTTTAGCAAAGGGCAATACCGCAACTTGGGTAGGTTACTACTATCCCTTGGCTCCATTGCCTGGCTTGGGGAACAGGGAAGATGGAGGAATTGACACCGCGCAAATAGACAGCACCGGAAAAAGCATTGCCTTGGGTGCATACCTAAACACAATGATAAAAATAATCATCGGAATTGCCGCAATTTTGTCTGTGGTTATGATTGTGATAGGGGGGATAGAATACATGACCTCTGAATTAATATCTAGTAAGGAAGCGGGTAAAGAAACAATAAAGAACGCGCTCTTCGGACTTCTGGTAGCTCTTGGCGCTTATGCGCTTTTGAATACAATAAATCCGGACTTGCTGAAATCCGACCTAGACGTCCCAGGTGTGACTGTCACAGTAGATCTTGAAGCTGATGTCCCACAGACTTATGACCCAGCAACCAGAAAATATGCCAATGGAGCTCTCTTTAACGCGCCATGGAATGACACAGTTGGGGGAATTACCCCAGCATGTACAACAGAAACTGGTACAGGATGTTTGCCAAGATCAGTTACTGCAAAACAACCAGAATGTTCTACTATTGGTCAACAAAATTGCACTTCAACAAGAGGTCTAAATACTAGTAATTTGAGAACAATACAATATGGTTGTGGATGTAACGTATTAATCACTGGTGGAACAGAATGGTGGCTACACGGCGGGCGAAGTGGAAGTACGACCCATCAGTCTGGAAGTACGACCGTCGACCTTAGAACAACACCTGAATTGACTAGATATCTAATGGGTGGGACAACAGCTCCGGTCGCAGGACGAAGATACCCAACACCAGTTGGATCGGCATTGTTTGAAGGAAATCATTGGCACATTGGTCCATAAAATAATTTTACTTGTCCCGTACTAAATTTTTGATTACGGGGTATAATGATAAAAATTAATAAATAAAATTTTAGTATCGGGATGTCAAAAAGAAACTTCACACTTTTAATAATAATTTTAATTCTAGGAACAGTCGGGTTTTTTGTATTTCTATATTCTCGTGGAGAGACACCTAGAGGAGAGGGAGGCGAGGGCACTAATTTCATCGCAAGGTTTAATCCATTCAGCAACAAAAAACCAGCGCCGGAAGACACAGGGCCCACAGAGGATACCTCTTCACCTATAGAAGATCCTGAAGAAAAAATGCTGGAAGTAGAACTAAAAAAAGTTTCAAGTATGGAAATCGCTGGGTTTGGAGTATTTACGAAAGAAAGATTGAAAGAGATGAACCCCTCTCCAGCCCTCCCCTTGTCAGGGGAGGAAGAGAATCCTGCCCCCCCTGCTAAGGGGGGTTCGGGGAGTCTGAAACCCACACCGCCACCGACTGAATTTGCAACAGCAGTAAGATATGTGGCGAGAGCTACTGGGAACATTTATCAGACTTTCGCAGACAAAATAATTGAGCGAAAGTTTTCTGGAACATTAATACCTAAAGTATACGAAGCGCATTTCGGCAATCATGGGGGATCTGTGGTGATGCGATACTTAAAGGGGGATGAAAAGACCATAGAAACTTTTTTCAGTGTCCTCCCGAAAGAATATTTGGGCGGTGATGCAACGGAAAACAATGAGATAAAAGGATCATTCTTACCTAATAACATAAAAGATATAAGCCTTTCATCTGATACTTCTAAAATATTCTACCTTTTTGAGAGTGAAAGTAATTTAGGAGAAAGCATCATAGGCACAACCTTGAGCTTGTTGGACAATAAAAAGGTTCAGATATTTGATTCTCCTTTTACGGAATGGCTGTCATCCTGGCCAAATAATAAAATTATCACCCTTTCCACTAAGCCTTCTGCGAACACTCCAGGATACATGTACAGCATTGATGGAGTTGGTAAAAACTTAACTAAAATCTTGGGTGATATAAATGGATTAACTACGCTCACAAGTCCGGACGGAAAGTTGGTTCTTTACAGTGATAATAATCTAACTTCATATATTTACCATACGGATACTAAAAGTTCGGATTTATTGGGGATAAAAACTCTGCCAGAAAAATGTGTCTGGGGGGGCGGGAGTGATATTTTTTACTGCGCTGTACCGAAATTAATTGGCGCTAGCCAATATCCAGATACTTGGTACCAGGGAGAAGAGTCATTTTCTGACCAAATTTGGAAAATAGATGTTGAAACAGGAAATGCCACCATGATCGAAGACCCGATCATGGCTCTGGGGGGAGAGGATGTTGATGGCATTAAGCTTGCTTTAGACGAAGGAGAGAGTTATCTATTTTTTGTAAACAAAAAAGATTCTTTTTTGTGGGAACTAAAGCTGAAATAAATCACCACCCCTGACCCCTCCTCGAAAAGGAGGGGAGGTCCCCTCTCCCCCTGCGAAGGGGGAGAGCTTGAAAGGCGAGGGGGTTAGATAGCGCCAATGTATTTGATCACTACTCGGCGAGACGGTCCGAAACCAACTGATTCAGTTTTTAGATCCGTGGCATCGGACAAAAATTCATGTACCACCCGTCGTTCGAAAGCTGACATCGGATCCACTTCTATGTTTGATTTGAAATAGCGCGCTCGCTCCGACATCATATGTGCCACGGCACGAACATTATCAACACGTTTCTTTTGGAAACCATTAATGTCAATTAGAATTTCTGGCCACATGTCGGACTTGTGGGAATCCCACAAGTCCGACATGTGGTCTCTCTTGGCTTCAATCATTCTGCGAGCAAGATGGTTTAAGGCATTGAGCGCTTCACCATCGCGAGAGATGAAAAGATGCGGTTCATTTACCTCAACTGAAAACCATGTATTAGTACCATTGTCTTCAGTAATGGTAATTTTGTTGAGCATCGTTCCAGTTTTCTCAATCAATTCTTTTATTAAATTTTGTATTGTTTCCTTGTCCATAAGATTATTTTACTATCATTGTCGTTTCCTTTTTCTTTCTACTCACATAAATCTGCTGACCTACTGTAAATATATTATTCGTAATCCAGTATAAAGCGATAGCTCCGGAAATAGTGTAAGAAATAAAAACCACAACAAATGGAAAAATATATTTCATCTGCATGTTCATGCTTTTACTAAAACTCTCCCCGAAAGAAGGGGTGGAAGAAGTAGTGGGAGGAGGAGAGGGTGGTTTGGGCATGAAGTGGGCCTGTAAGTATTGAGATACACCGGCTAAAATTGCCAAAACAAAACTCTTTTGACTTATATCAAGAACTCCCAAGAAAAGCATGTTGATCTTTTCTGGGACATGAACGAAGGAATAAAGCAACCCTCCTTGGAAATCTATCCCTTTCAAAAAAACATAGTACAGCGCGAAAATGATTGGAATTTGAATCAAAACCAAAAGACACCCGGAAAATGGATTAGTTTTGTGTTGCTTGTAAAGTTCGAAGGTCCTCCGTGCTTGTTCTTCTTTAGAGACCCCGCTACTTTTTATCTTATTTAATTCTGGGGCAAGCACATTCATGGCGGCCTGGCTTTCGATAGATTTCTGCGAAAGAGGGAAAAGGATAATTTTGACAATAATAGTCAGAATAATGACAGCGATACCCACATCTCCTCCGGGGACAATAGAGACTAAAAAAGCCAGAGCATTCAATAATGGCTTATATAAAAGAAAATTCCATAAATTTGAGAGCATTGTTTCATTCTATACGAAAAGAGCTGAAAATCAAAATTTTGCTATAATTAAGATATGAAACCAATTTGTCAAAATTGCAAAGGTAAATTTACTATTGAACCAGATGATTTTGGTTTTTACGAAAAAATGAAGGTTCCGACGCCAACATTCTGTCTAGAATGCAGATTTGCTCGACGCATGTCCTGGAGAAATGAACGTTCATTATATAAAAGGAAATGTGATGCTACGGGAATCGATATAATTTCTATTTTCTCGCCTAATTCGGAGTATAAAGCATATGAAGAAAAATATTGGTGGAGTGATAATTGGAATCCACTTGATTATGGTATTGAATATGATTTTTCCAAATCATTTTTCGAGCAATATCAAGAATTATTAAAGCGGGTGCCGCATTTGGCTTTATTTAACATGTTGCATGTCAACAGTGAGTATTGCAACTATGCTTCCCACAACAAAGATTGTTATCTATTTACTGGTGGTGGGTGGAATGAAAAATTATCATATGTAAATCGCTCCACAAACTCAAGAGACTCAGTTGATTGCTACATCATCGAAAAAGATGAATTTTGCTACGATTGTTTATATTGTTATGGATGTTACAAGCTTGCGCATTCCAATAACTGTGAAAATTGTTTGGAAAGTGCCTTCTTGTACAATTGCCGAAATTGCAGTTATTGTTTTGGCTGTACAAACCTTGTCAGTAAATCATATTGTATATGGAATAAGCAGTATTCTAAAGAGGAATATGAAGTGAAAATATCGGAAATGAACCTTGGAAGTTTTAAAGCCTTAGAAAAGTTGCGTAAAACTTTTGAAGAAGTTTATCTGAAATCAATACATAAATATGCGGATCTTATTAATTGTAAAAACGTGACAGGAAATCACGTTCGTAATGCAAGAAACTGCACTCATTGTTTTGATTTTGGAGGAGACAATACTGAGAATTGTCATTACGCCACTTGGAGTGGATTCGGGGCCAAAGACTTGTTTGATGTCGGACCAGGTTCTGGATGGGTTTCTGAACTTGTCTATGAGTGTGTGGATACTATCGATGCTTCTAATTTATTGGGTTGTATGACCATACATAATTCAAATAATATTTCTTATAGTATAAATTGCCATAGTTCTAGTAATCTTTTTGGTTGTTGCGGAGTAAAGAAAAAATCCTATTGTATTTTAAATAAACAATATACCAAAGAACAGTATGAAGAACTGGTCCCCAAAATTATAAAACATATGGGAGATATGCCGTATATAGATAATAATAAAAAAGTATATAAATATGGAGAATTTTTACCAAGCAATTTATCATTCTTCGCCTACAATGAAACTATTGCTCAAGAATATTTCCCCTTAGCCGAAAAAGAGGCTGAAAAACAAGGCTATAAATGGAAAAATCGGGAAGAAAGAAACCATTCTATAGACATTAAAAACGAAAATATTCCAGACAATATAAAAGACATGAGAGAAGATATTGTTGGCAAAGTCATCGAGTGCGCACATCGGGGAACTTGTAACGAACAATGCACAGAAGCCTTTAAAATTATTTCCTCGGAACTTCAATTTTATAAAAAAATGAACTTGCCAATACCACATCTATGCCCCAACTGTAGACATTATCAAAGATTAAAGAAAAGAAACCCATTAAAACTTTGGCATAGAATATGTATGTGCGAGAAAAAAAATCATACACATAAAGGGAAATGCCCCGTAGAGTTTGAGACTAGTTATGCACCCGAACGCCCTGAAATTATTTATTGCGAGCAGTGTTACCAACAAGAAGTTTATTGAAATAAATTATTTAACGGGATCAATGTGATTTTTCTGCCATGGGTGGCAACGCAAGATCCGAAAAAATCCTAGACGAATTCCGTGAACTACCCCATATTTTTCTATAGCTTGTTTTGTATATTCTGAACAAGACGGATAAAAAACACATTTGTTTGGAAGGGACAGAAATTTTTGGTAAAAATTAATTAATTTTATTGAGTATGTTTTTAATTTCATTTTCAATTGTCGGAACATCCTGCTGGTTCTTTTTAAAAAGAAAAACACCGATTAGGCCACGGGGGAAGCTTCTAATATGTTTCCGGAGCGCGTCATAGCCCCGGCGTCTGAGAGAATTTCTTAGAACAGCCAGCTTTGCTATGTTTTTAGGCGCGATGAAAGAGATGCGAGGTAAGGTCGCATCAGTGGTTAGTATAAACTTAAAGCTTAAGTCGGAAGAATTAATAGAATTCCCTTTTTTGAAAAGAAAATCAATATCTCTTTTATCAACTCTATTCTCTTTGGGAAGCATGTTTAAACAAAGTTAAACACTGAGCTTTTTTCTGCCTTTTTGACGTCTTCGTAGCAAAACTTTGGAACCAGTTTTGGTCCTTGATCTAACCAAGAATCCGTGGGCTCTTGCTCTTTTTCTTTTTTTAGGCTGATATGTGAATGACATGCAGAAAGTATATAACATTATCCACAGATTATCAACATGGTTAATAAGTTTTTGCAAGTATTGCAAATTTGATAAATAGTATAATATGAGACCATGAATACAAAACAACTCTGGGAAAATTGCCTAGCAGAAATCGGGGCGGGTATATCAAAGGCCAATTTCAGCACTTGGTTCAAAAACACTTCTATTATCAAGGAGGACGCAGGTATTATTTATATTGGAGTGCCGAATGAATTTGTCCGCGACTGGCTGATGAATAAATATCATAAACTAATCACCAAAACCATAGCTGATGCATATGAAAATATGCGCGCTGTAGAATACGCCATTTCTAAAATAGAAAACAAAAAGCAAGAAATACTAACGGCAAGCGAAACCGAGCTTTATGTAAACAAAGAGCTACCCTTAAAAGATCTTTATATAAATCCAGAAGATAATTTAAACCCACGTTATCATTTTAATTCTTTTATCGTTGGAACCTTCAATGAGTTAGCATATGCTGCATCTCAGGCAATCATTGATAACCCAGGCACCAAGTATAATCCCTTTTTTGTTTATGGGGGCACGGGCTTAGGTAAAACTCATTTAATCCAAGCGGTGGGGAATACAATAAAAGAAAAGTACCCAAATAAAAAGATGCATTACATGACCCTGGAAAAATTCGCCACTGACTTTGTGAATTCATTGCAGAGTAATAAAGCAAACTCTTTTAAAGAAAAGTATAGAAAGTATGATCTTCTAATCATCGATGATATTCAGTTCATTGGGAAAATGGAAAAAATTCAAGAAGAGCTCTTCCATACATTCAATACTTTTCATGAAAATAACAAACAAATCATATTTTCTTCGGATAAGCACCCTAACTATATACCAGAATTGGCTGAACGTTTAAAATCCCGTTTTGCCGCCGGTATGATAGTGGATATTTCTGAACCCGAATATGAGTCCCGTCTGGCAATCTTGAAAGTAAAATTAAGAGAGCAAAACATTGATTTAGACCAAGAAATTATAGAGTATGTGGCAAGTGCGGTGGAGGGGAATATTCGTGAACTAGAAGGGAGTTTAAATATTATTGTTTGCCAATATCGTTTGAAAAATAGGTCTTTAACACTAATGGAAGTTAAAAGTTTGTTAAAGAACAGCATGAAGCCCAAGAAAAATATCGCGATAAAAGACGTTGTCAAACTGGTAAGTGAACATTATCAGCTAGAGGAAGCTTCTATTTATGAAAAAACCAGAAAAAAAGAGATCGTGAAGGCACGACAAATAGTGATGTATCTCTTACGAGAAGATTTCAATGTATCCTACCCACTAATTGGGCAAAAGTTGGGGGGAAAAGATCACACAACAGTCATTCATTCTTGTTTAAAGATTAAAACTGACTTGAAAAACGACCCACAACTTCTGCAAGAATTGGAACAAATAAGAATTATGTTCAAATAGTTAAAAGTTATGAATAATTATTAGACCTAAATTAAAAATAAACTAATAGAAACAGTCATATAAAACAATACAAAACCAACTTATCCACTTATTAACACACATATTAGTACTAATAAATTAAATATACAAAATATAAACATATGAAACTAGAATGCCAGGTTGAAAAGATAAAAAATGGAATTTTACAAGTTGAAAAAATTACTGGTAAAAATTTAACTTTGCCAATTTTAAATTCAATTCTTTTGGTTGCGTCATCTAAATCTTTAAAACTTAGGTCTACAAACCTTAGTCTTGGGATTGAGATAGAAATCCCAGCAAAAGTAGAAAAAGAAGGAATTGTTGCTGTGTCTGGATCGGTATTAGGGGGTATTTTTTCTAATGTTTTTCAAAACGAGAGTGTTTCTCTTGAGGATTTTGGTGGGAATCTGTTAATAAAAACAAAAAAAAGCCAAATAAAACTAAAATGTCAACCACACGAAGATTTCCCCACAATACCCAAAGTTGCTGGAACAATTTTTGAGATAGAATCAAAAAAATTAACAGACGGAATAAAATCTGTGTATTACAGCTCCTCTCCATCTGATATAAAACCCGAAATTTCAAGCGTTTTTATTTATTCAGTAGAAGATAATTTGATTTTTGTTTCGACCGACTCTTTTAGGCTGGCTGAAAAGAGAGTAAAAATAAAAAGACTTGAGGAGATAAGTGGCATTCTTATCCCATTTAAAAACGTTTCTGAGATATTGAGAATTTTTGGGGAATTAACTGGTACCGTAGAAGTTTGTTTTAATAAAAACTTAATTTCCTTTTCAACAGGAGATATTTATTTGACTTCACGGGTGATTGATGGAATTTTCCCTGATTATCGCCAGATTATTCCTAAAGATTCAGAAACCAATGCGGTGGTTCTCAAGCAAGATTTATTAAACGCGCTTAAACTTTCAAATATTTTTTCAGACAAACTTAACCAAGTCAACCTTAAAATTTTGCCGAAAGAGAAAATTTTTGAATTGTCTTCTGCCAATAATGATGTGGGCGAGAATAAAACATATTTAGATGCTGCCCTGGAGGGGGAGAGTGTCTTGCTTGGTTTTAATTATAAATATTTTTTAGATTGTTTACAATCAATCAATACTGACAGTGTGTCTATAAAACTCTCTGGAGCGACACGGCCCATAGTTATATCTCCCGTGAGTGATTCATCATTTACTTATCTTATAATGCCAATGAATAGGTAACTGGGGGGAGCTAATAGTCCACTTCAAAGGCCGAAGTCGTTTCTCCGCGGTTAAAGACATTATCATAGAAGATTATCTTCAACTCATTATTTTTTTGTAAGTTTTCCAGCTCTTTAGGGATGAAAGAGAATGAAAAGGGGGCTTCCAAAGTTTCTAGAAAAACATCATTTACAAAAACATCAACTCTCTCCAACGGGAAACGCCCTGAACTTGAAATCTCCAGCTGTATCTTCTGGTCAGGCAAATAAGTTTTTGTTCCACTAGGTTCAATAATAAAGACTTCAGGCTTTGATTGATCGGTATGCACATCGTCCACTCTGTTTGGCTTATCATTCCAAGTGGTTATTGGGTACCTTCCTTTATTTTGTGCCCACCAGTTTTGTACAGGAATTTCCCAATGGCTGAATTGCTGGTTTCCAGATGGATTTTGAGGTGGTGGCCCCAAGATGTCATTCCTATCCACCCAAAAAAGGATCGAGTGCACATTTGTTACCACTTTTTCTTCCATGGTTTCTTTTGGGGTAAACTCTCCAGCTAGTTTCCCGGATATTTTATCTTTAAAGAAATTTTCATTACCTTGCCAGAAACCTCGCAATATTGGCTTTATTGTTTGCGGGTCAGTTTCCAGATTTGGTTCCTCAAATTTTTCATTAGGCAGAACTTTTAAAGTCTCACTTATATATTTATTCCAGATCGGCCCCGCCAGAGCTACCCCGCCTTTTTTCATTGCTTTATTATCATTATTACCCGCCCAGACACCCACCACGATCGAAGGGGTATAACCTATCGTCCAGGCATCCTTATTATTATTTGTTGTTCCGGTTTTTACAGCTACGTCCTTTCCAGGAACAAAAAGAGCCGAATGCGCCCCAAAAGTTGGAATGCGAGATTTTTCATCCGAAAGAATGTCTGAAATAATCAAAGCAGTGTTTTTCGGCAAAACTTCCCATGAATTTGGCTTAAATTCTTCTAAAATGTTTCCGTTCAAATCTTCAATTTTTAAAATTCCAGTGTAGGGACTTCTCATCCCATCATTTGCAAAGACTCCATACGAAGATGTCATGTCGAGAAGGGATACTTCTCCACCTCCGATAACAAGGGTCAAGCCATACCTGCCGACATCAGTTAAAGTTTTAATACCCATATCTTCTGCTGTTTTTAAAGAATCAGATAGCCCGGCTAAATAGAAAAGTTTTACAGCAGGGATGTTGATTGATTGCGCTAGGGCGTTTCTTAAGCTGACGGGGCCTCGAAATTTCCCGTCATAATTGTCAGGCTTGTAACAATCTTTTTGATTGTGACCGGGCAATGCTCTGCCATAAGCGTCACAGGTAGTCTGAAATTCCGTGGACAGATCAAAGAGCACTGTGTCGGGAGTAAAGCCCTTGTTAAAGGCTGTGGCGTAGATAAAAGGCTTAAAAGAAGATCCTGGTTGTCTCACCGCTGTCGCGATATTGAAATTGCCATCAATTGTTTTGTCGAAATAATCTCTTGAACCGATCATCGTTAGAATTTGTCCTGTTTTGGGATCGATTGCCACCAATCCAGCATTTGATCCACCCCAATCTTTTTCATTTTGCGATGCTCCCTCCTTCACTATTTGTTCTCCCTTTTCTTGTAAATTATAATCAAGCGTTGTTGTAACTTTTAGCCCGCCCTTTTCCACCATATCACTTCCATATTTTTCTTCAAGATAATCTTTAATGAAAAAAATAAAGTGTGGAGCTTTAATCCCCGTAGTATTCTGTGGAGCAAAGACCACGGTCTCTTTTTTGGCTGTGTTATATTCTTCCTCGCTAATAAAATTAAGCTCCAACATTCGAGAGAGCACTAAATTTTTTCTTTCTTCTAATTTATTTCTATTTTTACCATAAGGCGAGAGGAAAGTTGGGGATTGCGGGATTGATGCTAAATAAGAAGCTTCGGCCAGAGTCAGATCAAGCGCTTTTTTATTGAAATAAGTTTTGCTTGCTTCTTCGATTCCATAAACATTCCCGCCGTAGGGGGCTTCATTTAAATAGTATTCCAAGATTTTTTCTTTCGACATGGAATTATCTATTTTAATTGCCAAAACCCATTCCTTTATTTTTCTAGTATAAGTCTTCTTTTGTGTTAAGAGCGTGTTTTTTACTAACTGCTGGGTTATAGTCGAACCGCCTTGAGTACGGCCAGTGCCAAAAAGATTGGACAACACGGCACGAATAATAGAAGTGATTCTTATTCCGCTATGATTGTAAAATTCAGAATCTTCAATGGCAACAGTTGCGTTTTTAATGTTTGCGCCCATGTTTCCAAAGGCAATGTCAGTTCTTTTCGTGTCTCTATGCACATCATAGAGCAAGATTTCTCCCGTACGATCATAAATTCTGATAGAATTTTCAACCTTCCTATCTTCAAAGGAATGGAAATCCGGTATCTGGAAAGAAGATATCCAGAGCATCCCTGTTCCAGCCATAAGTATAGAAATACTTATACAAAACAGGATTAAATTCTTCCGAAAACTTTTATTTATTCTAGGCTTCTCTATCATTGATAGATTATAACAGAAAATAGCCTGTCCCGTAGGAATTTTGAAAATTTCCTTTAAGATGTTATTATTCGAATGTGAAAGTTATAACCAATAAAGAAAAAATAGATGAACTCTTAACTCGAGGGGTTGAAAGAATTTATCCATCTCGCGAAAAACTAGAAGAAGTTCTGCTTTCCGGCAAGAAGTTGAAACTCTATCAGGGCTTTGACCCGACAGGAGACAAACTGCACCTTGGGCATATGGTGGGTCTAAGGAAATTGGCCGAATGGCAATCATTGGGACACCATGTTATTTTTTTAATTGGTGACTACACTGCGATGATCGGAGATCCGTCGGGAAAGTTGTCATCCAGAAAAGTACTTACTCACGAAAAGACCATGGCTAACGCGAAAAATTATAAAGAACAAGCGTCTAAAATCCTTAATTTTAATGGTGATAACCCAGCCGAAGTGCTTTTTAATGGAGACTGGTTGGGTAAGTTAAGTGCAGTGGAGTTTCTAAGAATTGCTGGGAACTTAACTTATAGTCAGGTCATTGAACGAGACATGTTTCAAGAGAGGTTAAAACAAGGGCAGGATATAAACACAACTGAATTTTTATATCCAGTTATGCAGGCCTATGACAGTGTTGTTATGGATGTGGATCTGGAGTTGGGGGGAAGAGATCAAATGTTTAATATGATGATGGGACGCAAGCTCATGCGACAAATTCTTAAGAAAGAAAAGTTTGTTATGACCACGAAACTTTTAGAAGATAGTCAGGGCGTCAAGATAGGCAAAACTGAAGGCAACGCTATCGCTCTCGATGATAAACCAGAAGATCTGTTTGGTAAAATAATGGCTTTCCCGGATGAAGTAATCGTTCCTTGCTTTGAGGCTTTAACTACAATACCGATGAGAGAGATTCCAAACAAAAATCCATTGGAAGACAAGAAGAGACTTGCATTCGAGATTGTAAAGGATCTAAATAATAAAAAAAATGCGCAAGCCGCACAAGAAAATTGGGAAAATACTTTTCAGAAAAGAGAAATTCCCAAAGAAATAAAAGAAATAGAGGTTAAAGATGGCGAATCCTTGAGTGGGATTTTAGTAAAAATAAAAATCCTACCCTCAAAAAGCGAGTGGCGCAGGCTTGTCTTAAGCAATGCCATTCATGACTTAGCTAAAAATAGAAACATTACGGATGTAAATTTAAAAATAAAAGGAAATTTGATTCTTAAAATAGGTAAGAAAAAGTTTATCAAGATCAGGACTAAATAAATACAAACTAAAACACCCCGAGCGGGGTGTTTTAGTTAGGTGTATCTACTTTCTGGATCATCATCTTCTGGTTCAAAGCCGGGCATTTCTTCGAGTGGGATATTTGGGTCGAATGACTCTTCATCACCGTCCACCTTAAACCCACTACTTATTTCTTCATCTTCATCGTAACTCATATAAAATTATTTTTTTCCGCCAGGGGCGGATCCGCCTTGGGCGGAAAATTTTTTAAACGACCAAATTATATTTATTTCCCAATTTCATACTTTGTAACAAAATATAAATCGCTTGGCAATAGCAAAAAGACCAAAAGTGTGGATAACCCGGTAGTAGAGCTTTGCGATATGCGAAGCATGCATCGAAGATGCGTCGCAAAGTCTCACTACCGGGTAACTCCCTATCCTCTCATATGTGCAAAGGCAGTCAAAGCGATCGCGATCGCGTCTAGCTCATCATCTGATGTTTTAAATTTATCTACATCAACCAAAATTTTAACCATTTTCATCATTTGTATTTTGTCTGCTCGCCCAAAGCCGGTGGTGGCTATTTTTATTTGCAAAGGAGTTGCTTCAAAAATGCGAAGTCCTGCCTGGATGGCTTCGTAGATTACCACTCCCCGCGCTTCAGCCACGCGCATCACTGTTTTTTGATTGGTGTTTAAAAATAAAGTCTCGATTGAAAGAACTTCCGGCTTGTATTTTTTTATTATTTTTCTGACTTCTCGGCCGATTAGATGCAATCTCTCCGCAAAGTCTAGCGAACTCGAAGTCTTAAAACATTCGGAAAAAATCATACATTCTTTCGCTCCATTTTCTTTCTTTTCTAATACCGAGATTCCCAATCGTTCGAACCCCGGGTCTATTCCTAAAATTCGCATAAGTTAAGTTTAACACTTTTTAATTCGTAGACACACCACATTCTCTGATAATTATGTTAAAATTAAATCATTGTGAAAAAACTTTTTGCTATTTTGCCACTCTTTGGGTCTCTCGGGTTCTTTTTTGGAGCTTACGTATCTTTAGAAACAGCGAAGCTCTCCCCTTGGGCGTATATTAGCGTGGTCATGTTTGGGCTCTGCGGTCTGGCATTTCTACTCTGGGGGTTCTGGGCGCTTCTAGAGACTAAAGATGAAAGTGTATCCTACCAAGACGGACAAGCACTAAAAAATTCAGGAATAAAGCTTACAGCCAATATCATTCATCTACAGCAAGTTACCAATGTTAAAATTAATGGCCGCTCGCCCTACATCATTCATGCCAGAGGGACGAATCCGACAACTAAAGAAGAACAAATTTTCAAGAGCTTCTGGCTTTGGAGTGATCCGTTTGCAGAGGCTACGATGGGGCGTGAGATTGATGTCTATATTGGTAAGTACAATCCGCTAAAGTATTATCTAGACGTAGAAAGCATCGGCCTGCCTTCCGAGCAAACAAAAGTTAACAAGATTGTAAGCTTGGCAATAATTATCCCGATTATCATCCTATTTGCTGGCCTCATTATAGCCCTGGTGATGTATCAGAAAAATAAAAAATATATTAACCTTTTGGAACCTGTTCAAACATCTCTTCAAGTCTTTCCTTGAATTTTTCAATATACTCCAACGAGTCTGGGGTAGAAGCGAGATGAAGTGATTTCAGATCCATCGCAACTCTGCCCAAAATTTCCACTTCTGCGCAGTTTTCCGCAAGGTGTCTGAATTTTTCAAAAAGCACCCTAAGGTTAGTTTTCTCTTCTTCAAAAACTTGCGTAAATTCTTCCACTGCTTCGTTTAAGGGTGCTTCGTCTTCATATAGTTGAGCGTAAAGCGCCATACCTCCTAATCTGATTTCGGGTTCTTTTGGCACAAGCTGAGGTCCTTGCTGTTTATTTTTTATAGCCATACGTCGCTTGTATTCTTTATATTCACTCTCTCTAAACATTTCACGGGGCGTCACTTTTTCTTTTGTTGCAAAATATTTTTTTGCTACAGATTGAATATCTCCCAGCGAATCCAAGCATATAGACTTGACAATATCTAAGACAACCAGAATTTCCATTCTAGCTTCTGTTGTCTTCTCTTCTCTCCTTCTGTCTTCTTTACTGATACTTACAACCTTTTTCCCGCTAATTCCGTTTTCCATAAAATTAATTATAAGTTTACCCGTACACCTAGCATAAGTCAAAGTTAAGTGTGCGGGTTTGATGCATTTAACGGCTTTTTCTGTTACCTTGACTTTTGTACTGATTAAACATATACTATAAAAGTATTATAAGTTAATATTATATAATCATATGTCTACAATATCTGTGCCTTTAAATCCTAAACTAGAGGCGTCATTGGATAATTTAATAAGATCTGGCTTTAGAGACAATAAAGCCGCAGTTATGCGAGAAGCTCTGTCTCGTCTTGCTGAGGAGGAGGCAATTCAAGTTGTACTTCGGGCTGAACAGGAAATATCACAAGGTAAAGGATTACGAGGAGATTTAAGAGATCTGATGAAAAAAATAAAATAAAATGCTTGAGCTCACTTATGCCCCGATCTTTATTAAAGAATTCAAAAAACCAGAAGCATTTTTACAGGAGGAGGTTAAAGAAAAAATAGAATTATTTAAAGACTCATCGAACCATAAACAATTAAGAGTTCATAAACTAAAAGGTCCCATGAAAGACAGATACAGTTTTTCTGTAAGTTACAGTTTCCGAGTTGTTTTTTCCTATGCCTCAAAAACAAGAGTCAATATTTTATCACTTGGTGACCACGACATTTATGATTAAGTGGCGGAAGTTTCTGCTTGCCTACAAAAGCTTACTTTGTTTTTCTTTCACCTTAACCCCCAGATGTTCGTACGCCTTCTTGGTAGCCACCCGGCCGCGAGCAGTGCGCTCGAGGAGTCCAAGCTGGATTAAATATGGCTCTATTACTTCTTCCACTGTCGCTTCTTCCTCAGACATCGCTGCTCCGATAGTTTTCAATCCCACCGGTCCGCCACCGAATTTCTTAATTAATATTTCCAGAAATTTTCTATCAGAAGGATCTAAGCCGAGTTCATCAATCGCCAGCATGGCAAGGGCACTTTTCGTTGTTTCTTTACTTATGGTTTTTTTGCCTGCCCCGTAGGAAGCAAGATTCCCTTCGGGGTGAACTTGAGCAAAGTCTCGGACTCGTTTTAAGAAATAGTTAGCCGTGCGGGGAGTGAACCTGCTTCGTTTAGCTATCTCTTCCAGAGCGCCACTGTCTAATTTTGCCTTAAGTAATTTACTAGATCTTTCTATTATTTTTTCAATCTCTTTATTTGAGTAAAATTCCAGCCTGAAAACTCCACCAGAGAATCTTGATCGTAGCGGTGAAGAAATCAAAGCTACTCGGGTGGTAGCCGCTATCAAGGTGAAAGGGGGGAGATCTAATTGAATTGTTCTGGCAGATGGTCCCTTGCCGAGGATGATATCTAGAACTCCAGACTCCATGGCAGGGTAGAGTATTTCTTCAACCATTTTATTGAGTCGATGGATTTCATCAATGAAAAGGATATCGCCCGGGGATAAATTTGTAAGAATGGAAGCCAAGTCACCCACTTTCACGATTGCTGGTCCGGAAGTGATTTTTATTTGTCGGTTGGTTTCCTTGGCAATCAGATGAGCCAAGGTGGTTTTACCTAGACCTGGGGGACCATAGAAAAGAATGTGTTCTGGTATATGTCCGCGCTCTTTGGCAGCTTGTAAAAGAATTTTGACGTTATCCTTTATGTGTTTTTGGCCTATATACTCATCAAAACGCGTAGGACGCAAGGTCTGGTCCAAAAAAGAATCTTCAGATTTACTTGCCCCGCCCTGGCTTCTGGCGCTTGTTTCTTTGGTTATTTTGCTTGACATTGATTTAATAATATGTTATACTACTTGTATGGTACATTTATCAACAGGGTATCAACAAGGCTATCAACATTATAGCATTTGTCGCTCTTCCCATATAGTAAAATGTATTTAGGAAGTTATTTGATGAAAGAAGGCATTAATCTCTAAGCAATCAGCCACCGGTTATACGAGTTTGCATAGGACGTTCTGGTACTTTTATTAGTTCTCTGGCGCTATCCTATAATAATTTGTTACTCTTCTAGCACAGCTAGGAAAGGATTGTTTAGAGATTAATGCTTTTTCTTTGTGAGGAATAAAATATGAAAGTTTTAGAGCACGGATATTTTTTTGCTAAAAAATTCCTCGTGCTCGCACCGTCGTGCTCCCAAGTCTCTAAAACTTTCATATTTTATTCCTCACTTAGATCCACCACACTTCGCACTTCTTCGAGTGAAGTAATTCCATTTAATACTTTTACCAAACCATCCTGGCGCATTGAAAGTATCCCTTGATTGCGCGCCACTCTCTTGATTTCATGTTCACTCGGATTTTCAGGCATTATTTTCTCAACCGCTTCATTGGTTATAATCGCCTCAAAAATTCCTATTCTTCCATTGTAACCAGTTTTATTACATTTCTCACAGCCGACTGGAGCGAAAAATTTAACAGGCGCGTCTGGGTTTATATTATAGCTTGTGAGGCTTTTGCCCTCATCTTTGATGCTATCCATCACTAGTTTTACAGTTTTCGATTCCTCTTCAGTCGGCGTATATTCTTTCCTACAAAATGTGCAAAGAATACGCACCAAGCGCTGAGCCATGGAAAGGGACAGCGCTGAGACCAAAATTTTTGGGTTCACTCCAAGGTCAATAAGACGCGGGATGACACCGGCGGCGTTGTTGGTGTGAAGTGTTGAGAAAACCATGTGGCCGGTCAAAGACGACTGCACTGCGATTTCCGCTGTATCCCCGTCACGGATTTCTCCAACCATTATTACGTCTGGATCTTGCCGGAGTGCCGAGCGTAGTCCTTCAGGGAAAGTATAGCCTCTTTTCAGATTTATTTGGGTTTGAGTTATGCCAACTAAATGATACTCCACCGGATCTTCAATGGTGATTATATTTATTTCCGGTGAATAAATTTTTCGCAAAAATGCGTAGAGAGTCGTAGTTTTACCAGAGCCCGTTGGACCCGTGACCAGAATCAAGCCGTTTGGTTTTTTGATTTGATCTTGGACGATTTTAAAAAGGTATGGTTCAATTCCTAATTTTTCAAATTCCACCTGGATGGATTTCGGATCCAATATACGCATAACAATTGCTTCACCGTATGCACCGGGGATTAAGGAAACACGGATATTTATTTCCTCATCTTTTTCCATAATATTGAAGCGCCCATCTTGGGCTACTTTTGAAGTTAACTTCATTCCCGAGAGGAGTTTAATGCGAGAATTAAGTAAGCGATACACATCAGATCCAAAAAAGTTTATATCCTGAAGCACCCCATCAAGCCGCAACCGCAGTCTGCTCCTGTCTTTCTCTGGTTCTATGTGCACGTCAGAAGCGCGAATCGCTATTGCTCCAGCTAAAATTATTTCGAGCAGACGAGAAATTCTATGAGTTTTATTCGCTTCCAAAGTTTCTACTACTAATTTTTCAATATCTTGGATGTGATGTATGTTCTTCGCCGTATTTGTTAAAATTTCTCCGGAAATATCTAAACCCCCGATTCTAGAACTTTCAGCCATTGAAAGCTCCTTATATCTTTCCCAGACCTTGTTTAGACTTGCGCTAGATGTCATATAGAAAGTCGGATTCAGATTTTTTCTTTCCATATCTTCTTTTAGTTTTTTAAAAAGATCCTCTGAAGGCGCGCGGACAGCTATATAGACGTTATCTCCGAACAGTTTAAAAGGTGCGACTTTCATCGCGATGGCGTCAGCCTCCGGAATCGCTCTCAAGGCTTCATTATCCACACCAATACGATGGAGATCAATATAGGGGAGACCGTATTTTGATTCGGCCAAAGTTGCTACTAGTTGCTCTTCCTCTTGTTTATGCAATTCTTCTAGTTGCCTATTTTGTTTTTCCTCATTAAAATCCTTTGCCACACATAAAGTATACCCCCACACTTATTTTATTCAAAATAAGTGTGGGGGTATACTTAAGTGGTATAATTTTCACAATGAATAAAGACAAGAAAACACTGGTCCTGCTCGATGCTCACGCTATCATACATCGTGCTTATCATGCCTTGCCAGAGTTCTTGTCGTCGAAGGGCGAGCCCACTGGGGCGCTCTATGGACTCTCTACCATGCTGATGAAGATAATTGCTGATCTAAAACCCGATTACATCGTGGCTTGCTATGATTTACCGGACAAAACTTTTAGGCATGAAGCATATGATGGCTATAAAGCAGGCAGGGCGAAAACAGATGATGCGCTCATTTTGCAATTAAAAAACTCTCATCAGATTTTCGAAGCATTTAATATACCCCTCTATAATGCGCCAGGATTTGAAGCGGATGATGTGCTGGGGACGATAGTAGAGAGATTCAAGGGGGACAAAGATCTGAACATCATCATTGCTTCTGGCGATATGGACACGATGCAGTTAGTCGATGATAAAAAAGTGCAGGTTTATACTTTGAAGAAAGGCATCAATGATACAATTTTATATGATGAAGAAAAGGTGGTGGAGAGATTTGGTTTTAAGCCCAAATTTTTGCCGGACTACAAGGGGCTACGTGGCGACCCATCGGATAACATCAAAGGCATTAAGGGAATCGGAGAAAAAACAGCGCAGACCCTGATAGTAAACTTCGGCACGATTGAAGAGATTTATAAAAAAATAAAAAAAGATGAAAAATCTTTCACCATAGCCGGGGTTAGTCCTCGAATGATCGAGTTGGTAAAAAATAACGAAGAAGAAGCTTTATTTTCGAAAACTCTGGCGACAATCCGGACTAATGTGCCGATAGATTTTAAAATACCGGGAAAAACTTTTTGGGACAACGCTGATCTAAAAAAGATTGAACAAGTTTTCATATTATTTGAATTTCGTTCTTTATTTGCGCGTTTGAAAAGCTTTTTTAGAAAAAGTGGGAACGAAAACAGCTCTAACCAGCTTCTTTTTGTCGAAGAAAATAAGACGAACGAGAAAGATGTAGATCCGATTAAACTTCAAGAAGCTTCTATCGCGCTTTGGCTTATCAACTCGGATATCTCAAATCCAAGCTTAGAAGATATTTTACAATTTGCCAATACGGATGATTTTATTGTGGCATATGAGTATATTTTAAAAGAGCTAAAGGAGAAAAAACTAGATTTAGTATTCTCCGAAATAGAGAAACCCATTATGCACACAGTAAAAGAGATGGAAGACTACGGGATTCTGATAGATAAAAAATATTTTAAAAAATTATCTGATGAATATCATAGAGAATTAGATATATTGACGAAAAAAATTTACAAAATGGCTGGCATGGAATTTAATATAAATTCACCGAAACAATTAGGCGAAATTCTTTTCGATAAATTGGGCATGAAGTCAAGCAAAAAGAAAAACGCAAGTGGATCTTTCTCCACTAAGGTTTCTATTTTGGAAGAATTAGAAGATGAAAATGAGATCATAAAAGAGATACTAGCCTATCGCGAACTCCAGAAATTGCTTTCTACTTACATTGATGTAATACCCAAGATGGTGGGGGAGGATGGCCGTCTACATGCGAAATTTCTGCAAAATGGGGCGACGACGGGTAGATTCTCTTCACAAGATCCAAATTTACAGAATCTGCCGATAAAAACTGAACTAGGCAGAAGGATCAGAAGCGGATTTGTAGCGACGCCTGGGCACAAACTTTGCGCTTTCGATTACAGTCAGATAGAGCTGCGGGTGGTGGCAATGCTCTCGGGAGATAAAAAGATGACGCAAATATTCCGTGAGGGGAAGGATATTCACGCGGGCGTAGCGTCTTTTGTATTCGGAGTACCTATTGAGAAGGTTGATAGTGAAATGCGCCGCAAAGCAAAAATAATAAATTTTGGCATTATTTATGGCATGGGGATTTCTGCCCTGAAGAAGAACCTCAAAGGCACGCGCGAAGAAGCGCAAAAATTTCATAATAATTATTTTAATCAATTCTCCGGCGTACGAGATTATTTAGAAGAGGTGAAAGCTTTCGCCCTTAAAAATCTCCACACTGAAACCCTATTCGGTCGGCGTCGATATTTCCCTAATATAAATTCCAGAATCCCATTTTTGAAAAATATAGCAGAACGTACAGCTACCAATGCTCCGATTCAGGGCACAGCCACGGCTGACATCATTAAGCTTGCCATTCGATATGCCGATGAAGATTTAGAGGCGGCAGGAATAAAAGATCGAGTTCATCTCATTCTCCAGATACACGATGAACTGGTATATGAAATACATGAAAGCGCGACAGAAAAAGCTTCCAAGATAATAAAAAAAGCGATGGAAGGGGTGCTGGAACGTTCATATCTTCATTTTAAAACAGACATCCCGCTAGTTGTTCATTCTAGTTCAGGGAATAATTTCGGAGAGGTGAAATAAATATTTTTATAATATAATAAAGAAATGGAAAAAGAAAATAAAAAACATGGCGTGTTATTAACAGTGTGGGTAGTTCTGATAATAATCATTAATGTTATTATCAGCGCAGGTTGGTTGTGGGAATCAATACATCCATATACGCCAGAGTCTACATCACTTTGGCTAATATATGTTTATGTAATATCAGGATTCGTCAATGTTGTGTTTATAGTATTTTTATTCAGGTGGAAAAAATGGGCATTTTTTGCTTATTTTGGGAGTGTGGTTGTTGTTTTTATCTTGAATGTGATTAGTGGAAGGATAGAACTCATTAGTCTTCCATTTAGTCTTCCGTACGCGCTAGTTGGACCAGCCGTTCTTTATTGGATACTTCATTCCAAGACATTTTATTCTAAGTGGGACTTACTTGAATAATTTTGGATAGGTAAAGTAACCAATAAGAGCTTTAGACTCTCACTGCGAGTTATGATATAGTAAGATACATGCGGAAGGAACCACTAATAACGGGAGAGTATTACCATATTTATAATAGAGGCGTAGATAAGCGAGATATTTTTAATAATCTGAAAGATCTCGAGCGTTTTAAAGAAAGCATAAAACAATTTAATCAAATTGAAGGCATTGGTAGTTTAGAAATGTACAATAAATCAATAAGAGCTTTAGGCTCTCACCCCGACAGTTATCTGAAATTAAAATCAGAACCACTTGTGGCTATCATTGCTTTTTGTATCAACCCCAATCATTTTCATTTTCTTATTAAACAACTTGTCGACGGCGGGATAGCTAAATTTTTTCAAAAACTTCAGGGTGGGTATACTTATTATTTTAATCAAAAAAACCAGAGATCGGGGGCACTACTTCAGGGGACTTTTAAATCTAAATTAATTAAAAATGATGATTATTTCAGAAAAACATTTGCATATGTAAATCAAAATTATTCTGTTCACAATATTCCTAAAAGCAAACTTCCTTTTATTTTTGCAAGTGACACGGAATATGAAAGCGAGCTTTTTAATTTAGTGTCAAAGTCTGAAGGACAAAAGATGCTAGACATTTTTGAAGGTAAGAATAATCTTAAAAAACATTGTAAAGAAATTATATCAATTATTCGAGAAGAACGGGGGAAAACTTCCCTAGAAGAACCGGATGAATTATTTCAGTGAGAGTCTAAAGCTCTCACTGGGTGATCTTAAAGTTCTTGGGAGATGTTTTTGTGGTACAATACGAAAATGGAAGTAGAAAATAAGAATCTCAATAAACACAACATACACAAGGTTCTGGCACATTCATACACAGCTTATTTCATCTTACTTTTAATAGGTGTTTATTTAGATTTTGTTTTCCAATTTAAAATTTTCCAAGACCCCGTAATGATACCCGTGGGCTTCCTTTTTTTAGTGTTTGCTACTGTCGTAATAATCTGGGCGCAAAAGACTGGGCGTGATTTAAGAAAAGTTGAGGAAGTAAAAACAGAGCATTTTTGCCGAGGACCATATTGTTATACCAGAACTCCGACACATTGGGGGCTCTTCTTCTTAGTATTAGGATTTGGGATTATCGCCAATGCTCTATTCGTTATTTTATCTACGATTGTTTCTTTTATTATTTCTAAATTCATTTTTATAAAAAAACACGATGAAATTCTTGTAGAAAAATACGGGGATGCTTATTCAGAATATAAAAAGCTAGTTAAATTCTAAAATACTTGTCCCGTACTAAATTTTTGATTATGACACATGACCATTATTAATAAAAACTTAAAATTTTAGTACCGGGATGATTTATCTTTTTTCTGGCGATGATGTGAAGAATAAACACCTCTCTTACGAGAAGTTTATAAAATCCCTGCCTGCGCAGGCAGGTATTCCAGCGAATACTGAAACCTTTTTTATAAACAGAAATGATTTTAATAGGAATCAGATAGAAAGTCTTTATTCTGGGTCAGGTCTTTTTTTCGAAGATTGCGTAGTGGTATTCCAAGATGTTTTCGAGAGAGAAGAAACTCGAGAATTTGTTTTAGAGAAGTTGGATTTAATGGGCAAATCTTCCAGCTCTTTTGTTTTTCTAGAAGGTAAATTAAATAAACCGATTCTAGATGCTTTCAAGAAAATCGAGCCAAAAAAACTCCAGATTAATATTTTCGAATTACCGAAAGAAAAAAAGGAGAAATTCAATAATTTTCTTCTAGCCAATGCTTTTGGAGTTAGAGATAAATTAAATCTTTGGATTTATTTCCGGCAAGCTGTCGACCTCGGGGTGGGGATGGAGGAGTTGATCGGAGTACTTTTCTGGAAAATCAAGGATATGCTAATAAAAAAAGATTTCCGCAAATTCTCCGAAGCAGAACTTAAAAATTCCGCCTCTCGCCTCTCCTACCTTTTACCAGAAGCCCGCAAGGCTAGTCGTGACGCCGAAGCAGTCTTTGAGCAGTTTTTGCTTGAAGCTTTTTTAAAGAGTACTATAATTAAGTAGTCGGTATCGGGGGGTGTAAAAATCAATGCCTCAACTATATTTTTTGATTTACTGGGCACTTTCGGTTTTTCTGTTTTGGGTGCTTACGCAGCGGAGAAAAGGGGCTTCGACATTTTTGGTGTTTTTGTCTGCGCTTTTATTAGCGGTGTTGGGGGTGGTACAGTAAGGGAATTCTTCCTAAATGGTTTACCGGCCTACTTTATTAATTATGATTATCTGCTTGTAATATCTCTTGCTACGATTTTTACTATAGTATTTTTAGAAAGTTTGAGAAAATAAAATATTGGATATTGGTGATGGATGCGGTTGGTTTAGCAACTTTTGCTTATGTCGGTGCCGCACGGGCTATGGCAGAAAACCTAGGATTTTTGGGGGTTGTGATGTTTGCCATAATAACTCCCGCTGGTGGTGATGCCATACGATCAGTTATATCAAGGGAAGTTCCTGCCATTATGTATCGAGACGTATATGCCACCCTGGCGATGCTGTTTGGTATCGCCTATTTTCTATTGAGGGATTTTAAAGACAATGTATGGGTAGTTTATATTTTGCTTTTAATTATTTTCATTTTGCGTTTATTGGCAATTAAATTTAATTGGCAGTTATGGGAGCCAAAGAAAAGTTATAAGTGATCAGAACTGTGCGCCCGGTTGGGATCGAACCAACGACCTTATCCTTAAAAGGGATCTGCTCTACCGACTGAGCTACGGGCGCATGTGTTTTATTAAATTTTTAACAAATTCTCTACCCCTAAAACTTTTTAATTGTCGCTCCCTTTTTATGGCTTCAGTTCTCGTGGGGAATGCTTCTTTATGGATCAATGCCCACGGACCCCTATTTTGCAAAGTGAACTTACCTAAATGATCACCCCCGTTACTATTATGCTGTTTTAGTCTGCTATCTATATCGATAGTTTGACCTATATATATCTTATCAGAGGTCTGACTATAAATTGCATAAACTGTGAACATAAATTTTTCTGCTCTACCTCTGCCAGCTGGCGGATGAGCTACGGGCGCATCTTGTGATAGTATAAGAAATAAGGCTAAAAATCAAGAAAAATGGTAATATATTAGTATGTTTAAGATCAGCAAAACGTTGTTGTGCTTTCTAATTTTAACGATAGTAAGTTCTTTGTTTGCTTACACTATTATAGTAAAAGCATACGAAAATGCATATCCCGACTATTTAATCCAATAAATTTTCGTGTTAAGGTGTAACTATGACTCAAGGTATTTTCAAGTTGCATAGCCCATTTAAACCAGCTGGCGATCAGCCTGTGGCTATTTTAAAGCTCCTTGATGGATTAGAGAAGGGCATGCAAAAACAAACTCTGCTCGGGGCAACTGGCACAGGCAAGACTTTTACCATGGCAAATGTGATAGTAGAATACAATAAGCCGACATTGGTAATAGCGCACAACAAAACCCTTGCGGCTCAACTAGCTCAGGAATTCAGAGAATTTTTCCCAGATTCCGCGGTGCACTATTTTGTTTCCTACTATGATTATTACCAACCAGAAGCTTATATGCCGACAACGGACACTTATATAGAAAAGGATGCGCAGATAAACAAAGAAATAGATCGTCTTCGTCATGCTTCAACCCAAGCGCTTTTGACTAGACGAGATGTTATCATTGTCGCTTCCGTGTCTTGTATTTATGGTTTAGGTTCTCCAGAAGAATATGAAAAAGTTAATTTAAAAATTAAACTTGGTATGAAAATGGAGAGGCTGACTCTGATGAAACGTCTGATTGAAATTCATTTCGAACGCACAAATGCTGATCTTACCCCAGGGACTTTCCGATCTATCGGCTCTTGGGTAGAATTTATGCCAGTGTCAGAGACAATAATGTACCAGATTGAAATAGATGATGGGGCTGTCTCAAAAATAACCAAAATTGATCCAATTTCTTCTCAGATAATAAAAGAAGAGAAAGATGTTTTTATTTTTCCGGCCAAGCATTTCATCACAGAAGATACGAAAAAGAACAAAGCCCTGATTGAAATTAAGAAAGAACTCGCATTGCAATTAAAAAAGTTTCAGAAAGAAGGCAAGTTGCTTGAGGCAGAGCGGATAAAGCGCCGGACCAATTACGATCTCGCCATGATCAAGGAAGTTGGTTATTGCAGTGGCATCGAAAATTATTCGCGACATTTATCAGGTAAACAAAAAGGCGAACCGCCAGAAACCTTGCTCTCTTATTTCCCCCATACTGGAGATGGCGAACCTGATTTTCTTACCATCATTGATGAATCCCACGTAACTCTGCCTCAACTAGAAGGTATGTATGCGGGCGATGCTTCACGCAAAAAAACCCTTGTAGAATATGGTTTTCGCCTGCCTTCAGCTAAGGATAACCGGCCTCTTAAATATGAGGAATTTCAGAAGCGCATCGGTCCAGTAGTTTATACCAGTGCGACGCCCGGAAAATACGAAATAGAAGAAAGTAAAAAAGAATGTGAACAAACTTGCCCCGCACGAAGTACTCTTTCGTGCGGGGTCGTAGAGCAAATAATCCGACCAACCGGGCTTGTCGATCCAGAGACAATAGTTCGACCAGTGAGTGCAAATTCTCCTCTTGAGGAGTACCCGAAGGGGGAGGTGGATGAATTTTCCACCCCGTCTCGCAAGCGATCCACTCCTCAAGAGGGGAATAAATACCCCGGCCAGATTCAAGATTTTATAAGTGAAGCAGAGAAAACAATTAAAAAGGGTTTTCGAGTTCTAGCCACCACACTAACAAAAAAAATGGCCGAAGATCTGTCTCTTTATCTCAAAGACCTGCCTGCGCAGGCAGGCAAGAAAATAAAATCAGAGTATCTGCATAGTGATATAAAAACTTTGGAAAGAATCCAAATACTTTCAAAGTTTCGCAAAGGTGATTTTGATGTTTTGGTGGGAGTAAACTTGCTTCGCGAAGGGCTTGATTTGCCCGAAGTGGCGTTAATTGGGATTCTCGATGCAGACAAAGAGGGATTTTTGCGCTCAGAAACATCTCTTATCCAAACCATCGGGCGTGCCGCGCGCAACAGTGAAGGGAAGGTAATTCTCTATGCAGATGTTATCACTGGCTCGATGAATAAAGCGCTAGCCGAAACTGCTCGTCGTCGGGATATTCAGCTCACCTATAATAAAAAGCACGGCATCACCCCCAAGACGATAATAAAAAAGATAAAAGATATTACCGAAGAATTCGAAAGTGAACATGGAAAAGCTGTAAATGCAGAATTAAAACTTGATGTGGAAATATTCCGTAGAGCTTACAAAAAAGAACTGACTAGACCACTTAAACCAAAAGGTTTAGGCGAATCGCATCTCTCTGATCAAGAAATAGAGGCATTAACCTATGAGAAAATAATAAAAATAAAAGAAAAAGAAATGAATCGAGCCGTGAAAGAGCTGGATTTCGAAACAGCGGCCATACTTCGTGATGAAATTAGAGTTTTGTCTCAAAAAACTGTTTACGGTACCGGCAATAAAACAAAAAATGTAGTTCCTTGATTTTCCTTTGACTCAAACCATATCTTGCCCTGGTGTTGCTCGATGATATTTTTACTTACGTATAGTCCCAAACCAGTTCCATCAGCATGATGATGCAACGCGCGAGACGATCTGAAAAATTTTGTAAATATTTTCCCGAATTCTTCCTTAGGGATGCCAATACCCATATCCTTGATTGAAATAACGAGCTCATGGTCATTACAAGCGACTTCCAGCTCCACCCTGTCTCCCGAGGAAGAATATTTGATAGCATTATCAAAAATATTATTTATAGCCATCTCCATTTTTTCTATATCTACATTAAGCGGAGGTAGGTCAGGGGGGATTTCAAACTTAAAAACAACCTTCTTTTCATCTCCAATATTTTTAAATGAATCCTTAAGATTTTTAAATACTGGCAAAATGGATTGTTTCTTCAAAATAACTCCGAAAGATCCCTCCGCAATCTGGCCTACATTCAGAAGATCATTCACCAAGCTGAGCATGTGGCTCGTGGCTACAGAGGCTTTAGATATAATTTGCTTCTGATCAGGGTTCAATTTACCCGCTTCTCCGGAAGAAAGAATTTCCAAAGACCATTTCAATCCAATTAATGGGGTTCTTAACTGATGGGCGGCAATAGTGACAAATTCGGCATTTGGCAAGATTTTTCTTACTTTTTTATGAGATTTTGCCTGTTTCATCAATATTTGTAATTTTACTAAAATTTGCCAAATAAGTCCAAAATGTATTCACATTTGTGTTCATTGTATATTTGCGCATTTCCCCCACAAATGATATAATTCTACCGTTATGGCATCTGACGACAAACAAAAAACTATTGATGGACTTTCCAAGAAAAGAGTGTTGTTAGTTGAAGATGATGTTTTTCTAAGCGACATTATTGCCCGCAAACTTGTTGCTCAAGGCTGCGTTTTCCTCTACGCGCAAGATGGTGAGAAAGCGCTGCTCCTAGTGGAGAGAGAAGTACCAGATATTATTTTACTCGACATTCTTCTTCCTGGCATTAATGGTTTTGATCTGCTTAAAAAATTCAAAGAAAATCCAAAGACTAAAGATATCCCAGTCATCATTCTTTCCAATTTAAGCCAGCCTAGTGATATAGAGAAAGGCAAAAGCCTAAAAGCTGCCCGTTTCTTAATAAAAGCTACCACCTCGACCGATGGAATAATGTTGAAACTAAAAGAAGTCCTGGAAGAGAAGAAAAAATCCTAAAAAGAAGACTTTTGTATTTTTTCTGCTATACTAAATTTATATACACCCCCTATGAATAAAGTGGGGTGCGGTTGTATTTATGGCAAAACAAGAAAAAGAATCAAATAAAATAATAATAAAAGGGGCGCGAACACACAACCTTAAGAATATTACGGTTGAAATACCACGAGATAAGATGACAGTCATTACCGGAGTTTCTGGAAGTGGCAAATCTTCTCTCGCCTTCGATACAATTTTTGCCGAAGGGCAGAGGCGATACGTAGAGTCGTTGTCTTCTTATGCCCGGCAATTTCTGAATCAAATGCCCAAGCCGGACGTGGATGAAATCACGGGGCTTTCACCCGCTATTTCCATTGACCAAAAATCCCGATCGAACAATCCTCGCTCCACCGTAGCGACCATTACAGAAATTTATGATTATCTCCGGGTAATGTACGCGCGTATTGGGCACCCGCACTGCCCGGAATGCGGAGAAGAGATAAAGAAACTTTCTAATGAAGAAATTTTGAATTTTATTCAAAATAAAATCAAAACTCATTCTTCTGTTTCTATTTTTTCTCCAGTCGTTAGAGGGAGAAAAGGAGAATATTACCAGTTATTGTACGACTTGCTGGGCAAAGGTTTTTCCGAGATTCGGCTGGATGGAACGATGAAAAAGCTTCGGGAGCAAATCACCCTCTCAAAATACAAAGCTCACAACATCGAGGTCTTGGTGGATGGTTTTTCGATTGATGGATTAAAAAAAGAAGAATTGCGCATGCGCTTGTCTGAAGCGATCGAGCGAGCTCTGATTGAATCTGACGGACTAGTCACAACTAAAATTAATGATGAAGAATTTATTATGTCTGCAAAATTTGCCTGCAAAAATGACGGCTTTTCTTTTCCAGAGATTGAGCCTCGTTTATTTTCTTTTAATTCTCCCTATGGCGCATGCCCAGCTTGTAATGGCCTTGGTTCGAAGTATTTTATGGGAGACGAACCCTGTGATGTTTGTCATGGTGCGCGCCTTCGCACCGAAGCCCTAAATGTTTTTTTGGAAACTAAAAATAAAAAAGTTAATATTTTAGATCTCGCTTCTCTCTCCATTGCCGATGCGCATGATTTTTTCAAGAACCTTAAGCTCTCAAGCCAAGAGAAAGAAATATCCATGCCAGTAGTGAGGGAGATAGAAGCGCGGCTACAATTCATGCTCGACGTTGGGCTCAACTACCTTCAGCTTTCTCGTAAAGCCAATACTCTCTCCGGCGGAGAGGCTCAGCGCATTCGCCTGGCTTCACAGCTCGGCTCCAGGCTTGTGGGAGCTCTCTATGTGCTCGATGAGCCGACGATAGGGCTTCATCAACGAGACAATGACCGTTTAATCAGAACATTGCAGAATCTGCGCGATCTAGGCAATACGATTTTAATTGTTGAACACGATGAAGACACTATTTATGCATCAGATTATATCGTAGATATTGGACCGAAGGCTGGGGTGCATGGCGGGGAAATTATTGTTTCTGGTTTTCTCGAGGATTTATTGACTGCTAACCCCGAACGAAAGCCTACGGCTTCATACGGGGCAGGGAAAAACACGAAGTCCAGAACACTTGGCTATTTAAGAGGTGAGTTAAAAATAGAAATTCCCAAGAAGCGTCGCGGCGGTAAAGGCGCGCTTCGCATCAGCGGGGGAAAAATTTTTAATATAAATAATTTGAATGTAGAAATTCCGCTTGGCGTCATGACCTCTATCACCGGTGTGTCCGGGAGCGGTAAAAGTTCCTTAATGTATGAAATTCTTTACAAGAATTTACAGGCGAGGTATGAACGCAAATATCGTACTGCTAAAGTTTACAATTGCTCTTCTTTTTCTGGTACTGAATACCTATCTCGAGCGATTTTAATTGACCAATCACCCATTGGTCGAACTCCGCGTTCTAATTTGGCAACTTATACGGGCGCTTTTACTCATATTCGAGACCTTTTTGCCACCACCGAAGAGGCTCGTCTGCGTGGCTGGAAGGCAAACCGCTTTTCTTTCAACGTCAAAGGCGGCCGCTGTGAAGCTTGTGAAGGCAACGGCGAGATCGCTGTGGAAATGCACTTTTTGCCGACAGTTTACGTGACTTGCGATGTATGCAACGGCAAAAGATTTGATAAAGAAACACTTACTGTAAAATATAAGAAAAAAAATATTTATGAAGTGCTCCACATGACGGTCGAAGTTGGACTCTCATTCTTCAAGGACATTCCTGCGATTTCTGATCGACTGGAAACTCTGATGGATGTGGGACTAGGGTATCTAGAGCTTGGTCAGTCGGCCACCACACTCTCTGGCGGGGAAGCGCAACGGGTAAAAATATCGAGTGAGCTATATCGTCCGCATGCAGATATGACCATCTATCTTCTTGATGAACCTACTGTGGGGTTGCACTATGATGATGTGCATAAACTATTGGAAGTGTTAAATAAACTTGTAAGTAAAGGCAACACCGTCATTCTAATAGAGCACAATCTGGACATTATAAAGAGTTCAGACTACATAATAGATATTGGGCCAGAAGGGGGAATGAATGGGGGTAATTTAGTGGCGAAGGGCACACCAGAAGAAGTGGCGAATAATACAAAAAGCTACACTGGGAAATATTTAAAGAGGGCTTTACGCAAATGAAAATTGAATTAATAAAAAAAATACCTGATAAATCTGGAGTCTACTTTTTCAAAAAAGGTAAAGAAATTCTTTACATTGGCAAAGCAACATCACTGAAAGATAGAATAAAAAGTTATTTTGGCAAGGACTTGATACAAACTAGGGGGCCACTTCTGGTGGATATGATCGTTCGTGCAAATAAAATAGATTGGCAAGAGACAGACAATGTTCTGGAGGCTATAATTCTCGAAGCCAACTTGATTAGAAAGCACCAACCCTATTACAACACCAAAGAAAAAGACGACAAAAGTTTCAACTTCGTTTGTATCACAAGAGAAAAGTTGCCTAGAGTAATTACTGTGCGGGGGAGTAGTGTTAAACACCGAGTGTTTAACAAAATCTACGGACCATATACGAGTGGCGTACATCTTCGTGAAGCGCTCAAGATAATCAGGAAGATTTTTCCATTTTTAGATGATAAAAGTAAAAATTATATTGAATTTTATCGACAAATAAATTTAATTCCTGACCTAAATGACCTACCGACGCAGGCAAGTCGTAAACTATATTTGCAAAATATCAAAAATATCAAATTGTTTTTGGGTGGCAAGAAAAAACAAATTTTCAAAAACTTGAAAAAAGAAATGCATGAATACGCGAAGAAGCATGAATTTGAAAAAGCCGGAGAAATTAAAAGACAGCTTTTTGCTCTACAACACATCAATGACATTGCTTTATTAAAGGCTAATAGCTTCGCAGACAGTAAAATTTTTGATCCTGCGCCCTTCTTTGGGCGCAGGATAGGGAACAAAGCGGAACCCTCGGATACAAAAATTTCATTGTCTGCTTCGCCGATTCGCATTGAGGCCTACGACATAGCTCACATGGGTGGCAAAAATATGGTAGGAGTGATGATAGTAGTTGAAGAAGGTGAACTGGTGAAAAGTGAGTATAAAAAATTCAGGATAAAAACTCAAGCTGGAGCAAATGATACTGGTGCGCTTGCGGAGATTCTAGAGAGGCGTTTGGCGCACAGAGAATGGGCATATCCTGATTTAATCGTAGTTGATGGCGGAATAGCCCAAATAAATATGGCTAAAAAAAATTTATCAAGGATTCACCTTGATATTCCCGCAGTGTCGGTTGTAAAAGACGAAAGACACAAGCCAAAAAGCATTATGGGTGAGAGAGAAATTGTGGCAAAATATAAAAGGGAGATCTTGCTTGCGAACAGCGAAGCGCATAGATTTGCCATCGCATACCACAAAAAAATGCGTAATAAAAATTTCCTTAAAATTTATTGATTTAAACTGCAAAAGGCATACTATATAAAAATGAAGTTCGAAACAAGAATCTGCCAGAACCCCGAAGGAAAGTAAAGCTTCCTACGGGGCAGGTTGCAAAAAAGTTATGGAATATAAATCAAAAAATGTAGTGTGCCAGAACTGTAAAAGTAGCTTCACGATAGAGTCGGAAGATTTTAATTTTTATGAAAAACTCAAAGTTCCTCCGCCAACTTGGTGCCCACATTGTAGATTTATAAGAAGATTAACATTTATTAATCATCGCTCTCTTTATAAGCGTGTTTGTGAACACTGTAATGCATCTACAATATCTATGTATCATCCCGATACACCTATTCCCGTTTGGTGTGTAAAATGCCATATTAGTGATGCTTGGGACGCTAGAGATTATGCAAAAGAATATGATTTCTCAAAACCCTTTTTTGAGCAATTCAATGATTTAAAGATTAACGTACCTCACCGGGCACTTGACCAAAATGAAAAGAATGGCACAGGATGTGAATATTCAAATTATTGCTTTGGGTCTAAGGATACCTACTTGTCTTTTAGTGTGGGTGGTTCCGAGAATGTTAAGTATTCGGCTCATGTTTTTAAGGGGAATAAAAATTGCTTTGATAGTTTGAGTGTTAAAAACAGCGACCGAGTTTATGAACTAGTCCAATCCAGCGGTAGTTACAATTCATCTTTTTTAATAGAGAGTGATCAATGCATTGAATCACATTTCCTTTTTGATTGCTCTAATTGCACAAATTGTTGCCTATCTTTAAATCTTAGAAACAAGAGTAATGTTTTTAGAAATAAACAGCTTTCAAAAGAAGAATATCAAAAAGCTTTTTCCAAACTTAAGCTTGACACATACTCTGGTCAACTAAAAGCCAAAGAAGAATTTTATAAAATTGCACAAAATGCCATCCACAGAGATGCGCACATAAAAAATTCAGTGAACACGATAGGAGATTTTATTGAGAATTCAAAAAACGTTTACCATTGTTATGGTCTCATTGGTGCTGAAAATATAAAGCATATATTTTTCGCAATGAATATGATTAAAGATTCTCAAAACATCGCGTTTTGCGGTCTCAATGAGGAATGCTATGAATTTACTTACGGCGGACGTGACGCAAATAAAGCAATTTTTGCTATAAGTTGTGGAGGAGGATGTAAAAATATTTTTTATTGCGATAGCTGTCGTGAATGTTCTGACTGCTTCGGCTGTGTTGGTCTTAGTAAAAAACAATACTGTATTTTAAATAAACAATACTCGAAGGAAAAGTATTTTGAAATGATTAAAAAAATACAAGCTCATATGAATAATAATCCATATATAGACAGAATCAACCGAAAATACTCCTTTGGTGAATTTTTTCCTACTGAAATTTCCCCATTTGCTTACAATGAAACTGTAGCATTTGAAGAACAACCTCTTTCCCAGAAAGAAGCCATATCTCTGGGATATAAATGGCGAGAACCGGAATTAAAATCTTATAAACCGACAATAAAAGGGGATGATATTCAAGATAGCATTAATGATGTTGCTGATTCTATATGTAACGAGATCATTGAATGTCCCAATCAAGGCAAAGTGAAAACACAATGTACTTCTGCATACAGAATATTACCTGATGAATTGTCATTTTATCGCCAGATGAATTTACCAATCCCGAGATATTGCCCCAATTGCAGATATCATGCCCGCTTGGTCTGGAAAAACCCCTTTCGTTTTTATGAGCGAGAATGTATGTGTGAGCTGTCGAATCACGAACATCAACAAAAGTGCTCAAATAAATTTGAAACGATATACGCGCCCGATAGGCCGGAACTAATTTATTGTAAAGAATGTTATCAAAAAGAAGTGTACTAATACCCATTGTCACATTCGTACGAATAGGTAAATAGATAAAATATGATTAAATCAAAAAAAGACCAAGAAAATATTTTAATATTGCACAATATCAGAAGCGTCGAAAATGTCGGGGCGATGTTTCGCACTGCTGATGCGGCGGGGGTGGATAAAATTTATCTGACAGGCTACACACCTTGCCCACTCGACCGTTTCGGGCGGATTCGTAAAGATTTAGCAAAGTCGGCGCTCGGCGCGGAGAAGTTTGTTGGGTGGGAACAGAGGAAAAATATTATATCTTTGATCTCAAATCTAAAAAGTTCAGGGCACCAAATTATCGCCATAGAACAGGATAAAAATTCGATTGATTACAAAAAACTGAAATTAAAATCAAGGAATGCTTTCATTGTCGGCGCAGAGGTGACAGGAATACCCAAAAATGTACTGAAGAAATGTGATGTGATTGCCGAAATCCCAATGAAGGGCAAAAAAGAATCTCTAAATGTTTCTGTGGCTCTGGGGATTGCTTTGTTTGGGATATTGCGATAATTTTGACAAAAATTTAGTTTTTGTAATAATACATCTATATGTCAATGGAAACGAAAGGAACACCTCCTCTGGATCCAATGCTTGCTGGTCTGGTAGAACTTTATCGTAATAGAAACCGTAATATAAACAACGAAAAATGGTTAGCCATTCCTGACCGTAATTTGCTTAAATGTGCGATAGAATTGGATTTAGATTATAATGAAATAGAAGGGAAAAAGGTTTTAGATATCGGCTCTAGGTTGTTAAGAGAGAAATTTTCGATACAAGCTAAAAAACAATTACAAGCGGAGGTTTTTTCTGTTAATCCTGCATTGAAGGGATGGATTTATAGAAAAATACTTAAATTTAAAAATCCTGGCTGGCAGAGAAAATCAATTGCCGCCACTGGGGGGAAGCTACCATTTATTGATAATTATTTTGATACAGCGATCTCATCATCGGAAATTACGGTTTTTTACCCAGAAGGAGAACAGCGCCTTCAAGCAATCAAAGAAATTATTAGAACTCTAAAACCAGGTGGAAGATTACACATGGCTCCGCGAGGGATAGAAAGTATTTCTGGTAATCCTGTAAGTGTGGAAAAAGTACTGGGCGAAGATTTTGTAGATTGGCTAATTGAAAATAATCACACGCTAGAAAGTGACGGAGATCCTAAAAGTGGCGGGTACGGTCCAATTATTATTAAAAAAAATCCGAACCAAACAGAGAAATAGGATTTGTTGAAAATTTTATCTCTGGCAACGAGAACAAAAAATAGTTGTGCGACCACCTATAATTATTTTTTGAAGTGGTTTGCCACAGGTAATGCACATTTTGCCTGCCTTACCGTAGACTTTATGCTCTCTTGCATAATTACCTCTCGTGTTGTCGAGAAGCCTGTAAGTAGCAACGGAAGAACCACCAACTTTAATTGCGCGTTCCATAATTCTTTTTATTGCTTTATACAGTTTTTCAATTTCTGATTTAGATAAAGAAGAGGCCCTACGGTCTGGGCGTATTCTTGCTTCAAAGAGACTTTCGTCCACATAAATATTCCCCAGCCCTGTCACTATTTTTTGATCCATCAAAACTGATTTGATTTTTCCATTCTTTTCTTTTAGAGAGTCCCAAAAATATTTAGAAGTAAAGTTTTTTGCCAGAGGCTCTAAGCCATAAGAAGCAAAATAATTTTCAGCATCTAACGCACCCTCATTTTTATAGTAGAGTAGATAGCCAAACATGCGTGTGTCGTTGTAGTAGAGAGTTCCTCGCTCAAGCTCGAAAATAATATGGCTGTGTTTGTTAGGTAGTTTGTATTCCGAAACCTCAATAGGGTGCCCGCCCATTACGGTTTTTCTTTTATTCTTGTCTTTATAAACAAACTGGCCGGACATCTTCAAGTGAGCCAGAATTATTTTTCCATGACTTAATTTAAAAATAAGATTTTTTGCTCTGCGTTCAACGCCGACAAAGTGCTCACCCCGTATTCCTTTTATGAATTCAACCCTCTTGGGCAGGGATGCGATGCGCTTGGTTCCTTTTCCAGAAATTAGTTTTGGTTTTTGAACTGTAACTTTGCGAATTATTTGACCGACAATGGTGCTCATGAGTCCTAGACGCAAATTTTCAACTTCTGGTAATTCCGGCATATATTTAGATAAACATACGAATATGCGAATAATGCAAATCTGCGAATGGATGCGAATGAGTCTTGTTTAACATACGAATTAGCGAATAATACTAATCTACGAATGAATACGAATAATTCTAGATGGTTTTAGATATTTATTTCGAAAATTTATCAACAAACCTAAATCCAATTTAGTTTGTTGCAAATAGTTTTGTATTTGTCTATAGTGCCCCCTGGTTAAAACCCTTACTGCTTTTAGTTCTAATATTATTTTTTTATCTACGACAAAATCTAAAATATTTCCACCATCTCCAATACCTACTTCTCTTTCATAAGGCAAACTAGATTCTTTTAATTTTTCTTCTATCAAGTTACCGTATTGTTTTTCCTTTGCATACGGGCCTAGTTCGTTATGAACACTAAACAATAATCCAGTAATTTGGTAGGATAATTCAGGATACAAAACTTTTTCACCAACTTTATTATTCGTAGACATTCGCATCATTCGTTACATTAGTAGTTTCGCATCATTTCATTGCAAGTATTTTCAGCGCTTCACGAATTTTCGCGTTTGTGTTTCCTTCATGGGAGACCTTCTTCATTGCTTCCCGAGCTTCATTTTGAGAATAGCCCAGAGACTTCAATGCCTCTAACACATCAAGCTCTCCCTGCAGGGAACCGCCCTCCTTCTCTCCCTTCATTTTCTCCGAGATTTTGTCGCGCAATTCGAGGATAATTTTCTCTGCTGTTTTTTTGCCGATGCCGGAAATTTTCGTCAGATATGCTGTGTCACCTGTGCCCACAGCCCTCTTCAATGTTTCAATCGTCGTAACTCCCAAAATAGCGATTGCCCCTTTTGGCCCAATGCCAGAGACATTAATCAGCATTTCAAAGAATTCCAGTTCTGGATATTCTAGGAATCCATATAAATCTAAGACATCCTCGCGGACATGGGTATGAATAAACAGAAAAATTTCGGCATCTGTTTTGTGAGTTTTAGAAAGTCCGTCAGGCAGGATACTGATTTTATATCCCACGCCCCCCGCCTCAACGATCAAGAATTTCTCCTTTTTAAGTATTATTTTCCCTCTGATACTTCCGATCATGAATTAATAATAGCATATCATGCCAAAGAACAGACAATTTGCGTTTTATAGTTATTTTTGATATGTTTACACCATGCCAATTACGCAATCAGCTAAAAAAGCAGTCAGAGGGTCTCTCCGCAAGAAGGCTTTTAATGATGCTCGCAAGAAGTCGATGAAGGAGATAATGAAGAAAATTGAGAAATTGTCCAAAACAGACAAGGCTAAAGCAGCCGAAATGCTTCCAAGCGCATTCAAGGCGATAGATAAGGCCGCACAGAAGGGTGTGATCAAAAAGAACAATGCTGCTCGCAAGAAATCCCGCTTGTCACGAATATTGAAATAATTTCCAGAGAAATCTTTTCTAAAAGGGTACGGATTTTTTGAAGCTAAAAAAATCCTGAAGTTCTCGGCTCGTCAGCCTCGAAACCCCCTTTTAGTAAAATTTCTCTTTCAATTAAAAACATGAGTCATTTATTAGAATTTTATGGAACCGAATGCCCGCATTGCGAGCGGATGCATGAGCTCGTGGAGAGATTAGAGAAGGAGGAGGGGGTCAAGGTGGAGAGTTTAGAAGTCTGGCATAATAAAGAAAATGAAAAGCGCCTCTTGGAACTCGACAAGGATTTCTGCGGTGGTGTGCCTTTTTTCTATAATACAAAAACTGACAAGTGGATTTGCGGGGAAGATAGCTACAAGGCGTTGAAGGAGTGGGCCAAGGATTAGGCAGAAAAACAAAAACACCCGATAAGGGTGTTTTTGTTTTAAGAGAATGTCCCGACTCTAGTGAGTCGTGGATCCTCGATCTTATGTCGGGATTATGCTCGTTGCACGTTTACCGCATTCAATCTTTTTTCACCGTTCTTTTCAGTTTCTTCTGTCTCAAAAGAAAGTGTATCACCTTCTTTTAATTCATCGAAGCTTACTCCAACAAGGGAATTGGTGTGAAAGAATACATCTTTCACAAGTTCTTCTGCGGTGATGAAGCCGAAACCTTTATCAGTGAGTCTTTTTATTGTACCAGTCATTGATTTTGATTTTTAAATTAGATTTTTAAATTACAAATAGATAAAATTAAGAAATCGACTCTTTTCGCACCTACTTTGTCTTTTAAGTATAGCACACTTGATGTCTTTTTGTCAAGCCTTTTTTATTTTTGAGATTTGGAAGAATGATCCCAAATGTATTTGAATAGCATCACAGCCATCAAGACAAGAATAAGAAGCAGAAGCCACCCCAGAAGGCTTCCTGGCAGAAAGCCAGCTCCATAGACATTTGCTCCGATGGGAGACGTTCTAGTTGTCTCTGGTTGATCCTCCACAGAATTATCTTTTTTTTCATTTTCCTCAACTGCTGTGGCAGGAGCGGGGATTTCCACTATCACAGGTTCCCGGATAATAATTGTATTTACATTTTGTTCTACAGTGCCTTCATTTGTAACAAAACTCAAAACCGAGCCATAATTTCTCCAATAAGAATTCTCTGCCACCGCGCGGAAGTAATAAATTCTCCCAGGCGTAAGCCCCAAGAGAGTATGAGCGTGTCTTACAGCTGGAAGCGATCCGACCGACATCTCCGCAGTTCTATTGCCTAGACTTGGAGTTGTGCCCCATTCAAACCACGCATTAGTAGGACTATCTACCGAACTTATAATGAGAGAATTAAGCTGTGCGCTAGTGTTCCCCACCTCTGTTGCGCCATCGGTGATAGCTGTTAAATCATCCGAAGTTATTCGCCCATCATTATTTGAATAATAGTAATCATCTTCATCATAATAAAAATTTGAATACCTGTCCGTTCTAAATGAAAGAATACTTCCGCGATCGATGCCCTCGTCATTTTCGGCAATAGCGCGGAAATAATAAGTAGTATTTTCACGAAGTCCTGTAATCCGGATGTCGAAGTTTTTTGTTCCCGAGCCAATCACTACGTCAAAGGTGGAATCATCCAGGTCTCTATCTCTACCCCATTCAAACCAAGCGTAAGTATAAGCGCCGTTTCCATCTACTCGTCCATTCAAGACGGCGCTCTCATCGGTGACATTAGTTGCACTTCTAGTCGTTGTGTCTGGCTCATCAGCCGCTTTAGCCACTATAGGGAAAGATAAAACACCCAAAAAGGTCATAAAAAGCATGGCTGAAATAAAAAAGTTTCCGGCAGATTTAATTAGTTTACTAACCATTCTTGTATTATATCACCTTATGACATAAAAGTCAAATTCTGGTGCGCGCTGAGGGGCTCGAACCCCCGACCTTTCGCGTGTAAAGCGATTGCTCTACCAACTGAGCTAAGCGCGCAGACAAATTCAAATTACCATTTTTACAATGATGGGTCAATTATGGGCGAGGGAGAATTTAAAATACTTTCGGATTTATTTTTTCGATCAGAAAAATATTCCAATGCTTTGTCGATTCTTTCTTTGCTGATTGTTTCAGCTTGCTTATGGGTGTTTTCGGCTGATGAGATAAACTCTTTGTTTATTTTCCTGAAAAGCAAAAAGCCAAAAACGAAAGATCCAAGGATTAAAAAGAAAGTTATTCCCTGAATGACATTCCAATAAATACTCGGATTCGTGTGGAAGCCCCCCTTGGTGAATTTTTTCTTAATTTTAAAAATTTTTATTTCCATAATTTAATTTTATTGGATAAAGTTCACAATTTTCACGCGAAATACTACTGACCACGTTGAAGGAAGAATCTCTCCGCTCTGGGCGGTAGCCCCCACGCTTGATTTTTGCATATTCATTGAAATGAAATCAAGTTCATACGGAGAATTTTCCAAAAGTGTTAGAAATTTATAGACCGCCTCGAAACGCCCAGTAGCTTTCATCTCTACCGTAAGTAGAGAATTGTCTTTCGGCATATCTACCAAGACGATCTCGGCCTCCGCCCCAACCCTTGGTGCCAATTTTTCAATCATGTCCAGAAAGGGCACGATGTCGAAGCTCTGTAAAAAATAATTTTCAAGCAGCTCCCTTTCTTCTTCAATATTTTTAAGCAAGCGATTGAGAGACTGTAGTTCATCGCGCCTATTCGCTTCATCCTGCCAGGCTGTTTGAGCTTGCTCGGACACGATTCTGTTATTTTGTATCTCTCTGTATAAAAAGAAAAAAACCAAGCATGAAAATATTAAAAATATCAAGGAGAGGATCAACGGCGCCTTTTGAAATTTTTGAAAATTTCTTTGCATGCTAAATTGGGGTTAAATTCAAAGAAAATCTAATATTAATTCCCTTGACAAAGTTAGAAACAGGCAAATTCACCTTCTGGAATGAAGAATTGTCTTCAAGTATCTTTCGGAACAAGAGTAGTCGTTCGCGGCTTGGAGCTGTGCCCTTGATGCTGATGGTTTTGCCTTGGGCTTGGCTGTCCTGATAAAAAATTTCGGTGATTTTAATATCAGGCATTTTTTCTAGCATCATTTCATTTATTATTTTTTGTGAAACAAGATATTGATTCTCCCTGTTTTTCTCTATCAAACTTAATTTGTTATCCAAGTCTTTGACAAGATTGAGGGTCTCCCGGTCAGGCACAGGCAAGAGTTCATTCTGCTGCAGTTCTAGCTTGGTATTTGCGAAATTTTTCTTCTCTAGAGAAATAAAATAAGCTGGCAAGATGCTAATCGAGGCGATAAGAAAGGAAAAACCAAGCATTGCAAAAAGTACAACCGAAAGCCTGAAAAAAAAGTCTTGCACCTTCCTCTTTTTCTCTTCATTTGGAATTAAATTAATCATATTCAAAATCCCCCAAGGCAAGCCCCAAGGCTGCGGCGAATGTCAGTGAACGATTAAAAGTTATTTCTGGAATATACTTAGCCCTATCCCCAATATTAATCCAGACATTCGCCGTCTCTACTTTGCTTTTTATGCTGATAGAAAAGTATTCAACGAGCCCTATCAAGTTGGCATCACCGCCACAAAGGATTATCTTGCCGATCTTGGGGTGGTCCTTGCCTTCTTCATCCGGATGAGTGTGCCAGTATAAGAAGTGCTTCACTATCTCATCGCGCAAGATAGAGGCGACATTCAAAAGAACAGAGAACATCTCCCTGTTTTCTGTGTTGCGCTGGAGGCCGAATTCCTTTTTCATTTTTTCCGCTTCCTCAAAACTTACATTAAAATTCTTCTTTATCATATTGGTCAGCATGATCCCGCCTACTTCAAGCGTAGAAGTGAACATCACCACTCCGCGAGATACAATAAAAATTCCTGTACGCGTCTGGCCGAAGTCCACTATCATGTAAGTTCCCGGGTCATCTTTTTTAATCACAGCCCGCGAGATGGCCTGCGCTTCAAGTTCGAAAGATTGAACCGATATTTTAGAATTTCTAAACACCGAAAGATAATTCTCAATGATGTTCGTGGGGATGGAAGCAACTTGGAGTTTCAAGCTTTTCTCGTCTTCCTCTATTAATTCATAGTCAAAGATGGCTTCTTTGGCTGCAATGGGAATGTGTTCTTCGAGCGAGAGCTCGATGCTTTCTCGAATATTTTCCAACCCTGCTTTATCCAGCCGAAGCCGGAAAAGATATACTTGTTCTTCCGGCAGAGAGACGCGCACGAAGCGGATCCCTTGTTCCTTTCGAAGCGAAAGCAGGACCTGCTCCAACCGCTTTGGATCTTTAATTTTACCAGATTCAATAATGCCGGCTGGAATCTTTTGTTCTCCATATCTGCCCATGCGGATGCCATTTTTTTGAGAAATAAGTTCTACAAACTTCAAGGATTCATCAGATATGTCTAAGCCGAAAGAAGGCGATATTAGAAATTTTGGCGCGGGGAAAAATCTATTTAATGAATTCCGAAACATTACTGTATTATACCCGGTAGTGAGACTTTTATCAAAGAAAAAAGCTCTACTCTAGGGTTATACGATACTATTCGCTATTCTTTCCCTTATTCTTTTTGTCTAAATACCTCTGCAAGATGATAGCCGCGGCGTGAGCATCCACGTGGTCCGACTTTTTCTGCTTTATTCTGCTGTGTGCTTGCGATGCACTTAATTTTTTACCTCCTTTAGACTTGCGAGCTTCAATAGAAGTTAAAAATTCCTTTTGTTTATGAATTGGCAAGTTGAATTTCTCTTGTAATTCCAGAATAAAAACTTCGATCCTGGCTGACAGCGCGTTTGATGCTCCCGTGAAGTCCACCGACTCCCCAATCACAATTTCCGAAACTTTCTCCTTCTCTATAATTTCCGAAAGAGTTTTAAAAATATCCGCATTGTTTAAAACAATCCGCTTAGGGAAGGCGAGTATTCCTTCCTCGTCTGAGATAGATATGCCAATTCTCTTTGTTCCATAATCGATGCCCAGGAATTTCATATTTTAAGGCTAGCATAAAAAGCGCTTTTTTGATAACATCAAAATGCAGAGAATGGAGGGTTCGCCTAATGGTATGGCAGTAGTCTTGAAAACTACCGGGAGCAATCCCTTAGAGGTTCGACTCCTCTACCCTCCGCCAAGTAATATTGCCGGGTGCCTGCAGGGTAGTGAGCTCTACGATCTGTAAAGTAAATTTATTTATTTCTTACTATACCTAGTTGTCCTGCCTTGTCCCAGCCGTTCTACCTTCTTTAGGCGTAAAAGCGTGTCAAGCGCTTGAGATACTGTCGGGCGGGCAACCTTTGTTTTTTGCGATATTTCCCCGGGTGTGGCTTCTGCGACTTTTTCAAGATATTTCCAAACCAAAAGTTGTTTTGGCGAGAGAAGTTTGTCGATATTTTCTTTAGACAATAGATTGATCGCTTGTCTCGCTTGCATGAGCAAAATACTGAAAAAGAATTCAAGCCACGGGGTTATATTCGGAGTGTTTTTTTTAAAAGTTTTCTGACTTTTTCGAAGAGCTAGATAATATTCCGCTTTATTGTCCTCAATCAATTTCTCATGTGAGACATATGGTACATACATATGACCAGCGCGGAGCATCAGTAAATTTGTCAGTATTCGTGAAAGTCTGCCGTTTCCATCTTGGAATGGATGGATATTGAGAAATTCGACAAGAAAGTTGCCGATAATAAGCAAAGGATGATTTTCCTCCGAAGCAATTTCTGCCTGTGTCCATTCCACCAATTCCTGCATTTCTTTCGGTGTAAGCCATGCCGGAGTGGTGTCAAATAATACTCCGACTGATTTACCAGCTTTGTTCACCATTTCTACCCTATTTTCTGTTTTCTTATAATTACCTCTATGAAGCTTGTCTTTTTCTACATACTTTAAAAGTTCTTTATGGAGATGTTGGATACTGCTTTCCGAAAAAGGTACCTTGCCGTAAGAATTAAAAACATTTTCAAGTAATTCATAATATCCCCGCACTTCTTGTTTGTCCCGATCAGCGAATTTTTGCATCGAAAGTCCACGCATCATTTTTTCTATGTCTTGGTCAGAAAGTTTGGCTCCTTCGATACGAGTTGACGCGCCGGTGGAAGTAACCAGAACAGACCGCTTCAATCGCAGAAGCGCCTGGGGGTTCATCTCTGCCCCGCCGACCCATTGACCTTTTAATTCATCAATTTGGTTAATGAGCGACCAGATATTTTTGGGGATGTTTTTTATCCTTTTATTATAACGATTCATAAAAATAATCTAATATATTCACTATATGAGATTATATGAGATTAAATAAAAAAAGCAAGGGCTCGTACAGTTACCCTTATGAGGTTACAGAAAAGGAAAATTGGGGTGACAAAGGGTAACCGTGTAAAATTCATATATATGGCAAACAAAAATCAAGTGGCGGCGTATCCGTCCAAAATTAGACAGAATTGGTAT
>Ga0209542_10000893_pt1 | contig 70893 bp, 72 predicted proteins | sample RifCSPhighO2_01_FD_184028 | JGI IMG/M metagenome (GOLD analysis project Ga0209542, IMG submission 184028) | Soil microbial communities from Rifle, Colorado - Rifle CSP2_plank highO2_0.1 (SPAdes) (version 2) | ecosystem: Environmental > Terrestrial > Deep subsurface > Rock core/Sediment ...
AGCGAGCCAGACATCCGTTCTGCCGAAGAAGCGAAACAATACTTGCAGGAATTACAAAATATCATGCGCTACCTAGGGGTATCAGATGCGGATATGGAAAAAGGACACTTGCGCTGTGATGCGAACATTAGCTTGCGCAAAATTGGCGAAACCAAGCTGCCCGCGTATAAAGTTGAAATCAAAAACATGAATTCGTTTCGTTCGGTAGAGAAGGCCTTAAATTTCGAGATCAAGCGGCAGACGGAAATGCTGGATGAAGGAAAAACCCCAAGCTTAGAAACCCGCGGCTGGGTGGATGGCAAGAATATCACAGTGTCCCAGCGATCCAAAGAGGAATCTCAGGATTATCGGTATTTCCCCGAGCCAGATTTGCCGGTTTTGCATTTTACGAAAGATTATTTGGAAGATTTAAGAAAACAATTGCCTGAATTGCCGAAAGTACGCAAAGAAAGATTTATCAGGGAATATGGGGTAAATGACAAAGACGCTCAAATCCTTGTGTCATATAAAGAATTGGCTGAATATTTTGAGCATGTGATGTCAGAGTTGGCTGAATGGACTAAGTCAACAGATAAAAAAGGGAGCTCTGTGGCGAATTGGATCTTGGGGCCGTTTTTGGCCGCTATCAACGAAAAGGATATATTACCAAGAGACTCTAAAGTGACAGAAGAAAACTTTGCGGAATTGATTAAACTAATTGGCGAGAGCAAGGTCTCAAACCTGGCTGCCAAAGATGTGTTTGCGAAAATGTTTGAAACTGGTGAGGATCCATCAGACATATTGGACAGCTTAGGCCTGCATCAGGTTTCTGATGAAGAATTGATTTTAGAAGCCGTCAAAAAAGTTATTATTGCAAACCCGAAGGGGGTTGAGGATGCGAAAACGAAAGGCGAAAAGTCTTTTGGTTTTCTGGTTGGTCAAACTATGAAGGAACTCAAAGGGAAAGGAAATCCACAGAAGATCAATGAGATTCTTAAAAAAGAATTACTGAGTTAACTCAGGAGTTATCTCTAGAGATAAACACGTGGTTTAGTATGTACTAAAGTAAGTACTTTGCTCCGAGCATGCTCGGAGCAAAGAATCATGAGTCTTATCGCATCTGCGAGCGGCCGAACCCCCAAAGTTTAAAATTTAGCGGCCGCGTGGCAGTCTAACCCGCGGATCAGATTGCTTCGTCGCCTCCAAGATTCACCCTGTTAGATCAAGCGGCTCCTCGCAAATGCGTATCGTTCGCTTCAAATTTTGACTAAATTTTTCTAATTGTCGCACTTAAGTAACCCTTAATTAGTTTCTCCGCTTGTTTTTCAGTTGTGATCCACCTAATCCTTTGGTCGGTTCTAAACCAGGTCATTTGGCGTTTGCTGAATTTGTGAATCGCACTTTTGAGCTGTGTCACCATTTGATCGTAAGTTAAGTGTCCTTGCAGATATAGAGAGACAAAACGATACTTCAGTCCCATTTCTTGCAAGCGTTTGTGAGTCACCCCTTGTTTGAGGAGTTTTTTGACTTCAGCCACAAGTCCTTGTTTGAGTCTGGCTTCCAGACGCTGATCAATCAGTTTATAAAGTTCATTTTGGTCTTTTTTGATTCCTAAGATGAGGGATCCCTCCACTGCGGTCGGGATGGAGAGCAAAAGCACAGCTTTGCCAGTGCTTTTAATAATCTCAATCGCGCGGACTAATCGTCTCGGATTATGTCGATCAATACTTTTGGCTCTTCTTGGGTCTAGTTTTTTTAGTATGACGAAAAGTTGGGCAGTTGATTTGTTACGTAAGGACTTACGTAACTTGATATTTGGCGCAACCTCGGGGATCTGTAAATCATCAATCACCGCATAAATATAAAATGGTGTGCCACCGACTAAAAACGGCAGTTTGTTATGTTTGTGGATTTTTGCTATGGCTTTTTGCGCCAGTGGTTTGAAGTGGGCGACTGTAAATTGTTTTTTTGGCGAGATCACATCTAGCAAATGATGGGGAATAAGTTTTTGCTCCGCCTTTGTAACTTTGCCAGTGCCTAAGTCCATCCCATTATAGACTTGCCTGGAGTCAGCAGAAATAATCTCGCCATGAAACTTTTGGGCGAGATTGATCGCTAACGATGATTTGCCGGAGGAAGTGGGACCCAAGATGACTATAAGTTTGCTCATTTCTTCTTAGCAATCTTAAGTCCGGCGAATTTTGAGGGCCGTTTTAAGGCGGCGCCGTGGACTCGCATGCGAGGGCGCTTTTTGATCTCCCGCTTTTCAGCCTTTAAATTATGCTCCGTAGTTTTTTTCATGTTATGATTTAATCTTCAAGGAGGAGTATGCCAGTACCTGAGCGGCCAGCTGTACGAAACGGAAGCGAGGACGACGACAGAGCCCACAAAAGGCTGATTGCCGAAAGTATGGCGCGATTGAGTACACAGGAACAGAGTGATTATTGGGCGGCGTATACTTATCGTCGTTCGAATTCGCTTGAGCTGCTCTCCGCTTCTGTGCCGCGGACAACCAAGGGATCGTAGGCAGACCATCCAACAGCGCCAACTCTAGCCGGCGCTCTTTTTTTATGCCCGTTTTTTAATCTCTTCTAAAATTTGTTTGATGAATTTTTCCAGTTTCTGGCTTCCTAAGTCTTTTTGGTTCCGGCCGCGGACTGACACGGATTTGGCTTTGGCTTCTTTTTCACCAATGATCAGCATGTAAGGCACTTTTTCCATTGCCGCTTCACGGATTTTTTTACCCACGGATTCGGCCCGATCATCCAGTTCTACGCGGATATTATTTTCCATCAATTCTACTTTGACTGATTCGGCGTATTTATTTTGTCCATCAGTAATCGGCAAGATTTTTACTTGCACGGGGGAGAGCCAGGTTGGGAAGGCGCCAGCATAGTGTTCAATTAGGAGAGCGATAAATCTTTCTAGTGATCCATAGATTACCCTGTGAATAACCACAGGTGTTTTTTTACTTCCATCTTTGTCTGTGTAAGTCAGATTGAAACGTTTTGGCTGTTGGAAATCAAGCTGTATCGTGCCCATCTGCCAGTTTCGGCCTAAAACATCAGTCATGATGATATCTATTTTGGGACCATAGAAAGCCCCATCTTTTTCTGCGACAGAATATTTTTTCTTACTATTTTTTAGAATTTTTTGGAGGATTGCTTCAGCCTTGTCCCAAGTTTTAACATCTCCCAAAAATCCTTCGGGCCTTGTCCCTAGCCTAAAGGAATATTCTAAATTGAACAGCGAGTAGAATTCTTCCACGATTTCAAAAAGTCGTTCACACTCTTCTTCAATCTGATCTTCAGTCAGATAGATATGGGCATCATCCTGACGAAATTCCCGAGTTCGAAGCAGACCATTTAGGACTCCCGAGAGTTCAAAGCGATGGAGCGGATCAGTATCCGAGAGGCGCAAGGGTAAATCTTTATAACTGTGGGGTTTGGATCCGAAGACAATCATAGCATTCGGGCAGTTCATAGCCTTCACACCATATTCTTCTTTGTCCAAAGTTTTACTTGTAAACATTTCCTCCCAGTAATGCTCAAAATGACCGGAAGTTTGGTAAAGTTCTTTTTTATTAAGGATTGGCGAGGCTATTTCTTGGTAAGTTCTTTTAATGTGACTTTTGCGCCAGAAATCAATCAGCTGGTTCATTACAATCATACCTTTTGGCAGCCAATACGGCATTCCTGGTGCTGTATGATGAAACATAAATAACTCAAGTTTTGGCCCCAAGATCTTATGATCGCGTTTGCCGATTTCTTCCTGCAACTTTACATATTCATCCAATTCTTTTTTGGATTCAAAGGCCAATCCATAGATGCGCTGCATCTGCGGGTTTTTCTGATCCCCACGCCAGTACGCGCCCGAGATTTTGGATAGCTTAAAACTTTGCGGATCAATTTCTGAAGTATTCCCAACATGACCGCCGCGGCATAGATCCGTGAATTTGCCGGTTTTGTAGAGGGAGATCGTATTTGGTATTTGGTATTTGGTATTTGGTATTTCGTTTTCGATCTCGTCAAAAACTGTGGTGCCGTGTTTTTCGATGTCTTTGATTAATTCGACTTTAAATGGCTGATGCTCATGGTCAAAGAAAGTTTTGGCTTCATGAGTGGACAAATCCTGTCGTTCAAATGATAGTTTTTCTTTGACCAAGGCACGCATTCTTTTTTCTAAGTGGGCCAGATCGGCAGGGGTTAAAGAGCGGGGAAGCAGAAAATCATAAAAAAACCCGTTTTCAATCACAGGTCCGATCCCAAGTTGCGCCTTGGGAAACATTTCCATAACCGCGCTTGCTAAAACGTGGGCCAGGGAATGCCGGAGGTTATGCAGTTTTTCGGCGTTAGACATGGGCTAATTATATCGTCATTTTATGTTCCGAGCAATTGTTTGATTTTGGATTTGAGGTCCTCATTTAGATCAATCCGAAACGGGGTTTTGACTTTCTGCTCTTTGATCATCAGATTGACATTCAAATCTCCTGGTGCGGATTCGAAGAGTTCTTTAAGTTGGCCAAACAGTTCGTCCGTGGCGGCTTCCGGAATTTTTATGGTCACTGATTGCGGCGCAGATGGAAGAGCTTGTTGGCCCAGTTCTTTGATTTCATCCGCAATAAATTTCGCTTCGCCGTCTTTATCCGAAAGTTTTCCTTTGATGAGCAGAATTTTTTCCATGGCAACCAGATCCTTGTGCTGACTATATAGCGACTGGAAAATAATGACCTCAATCGTGCCGCTTAAATCCTCTAGATCAATAAACGCCATGGGCTTACCTTTTTTCGTCAGAATCCTTTGCACCCTGGTGACGATACCGCCAAGCGTTGCCAAAGGCAGTTTATTTAGAACCACCTGTTTGATTGGTTGGGCAAATTTTTGGAGTTGTTCCGCATGATCTTCCAGCGGGTGAGCCGAGACATAAAGCCCTAATAATTCTTTTTCCCAGGTTAATTTTTCTTTTTTCGTGGCTGGTTCAACTTCCCTTAATTTGAATTTAGTTTGGGGCATGAGTGCGCTGCCAAACAAACTGGTTTGGTTCCTCGGTTTGCTAAATCCTTTGGCAAATTCTAAAATTGCTTCGGTATTAGCTAAAAGTTGATTCCGCTCGCCGAAACTATCCAGCGCCCCCGATTTGGCCAGAGCTTCCCAGGATTTTTTATTAAAGTTGCGGCTTTGTACTCTTTTGACGAAGTCTTCGATTGAATCAAATTTGCCGTTGAGTTTGCCCGCATCGCCTGCGAAGCGAGGCGAGCGCTGCTCAATAATAATATTGATCACATCGGAACCCAAATTCTTCACAGCATTCAGTCCAAAACGAATATGAGTCTCGTCAATCACAGTAAAATTCGCCAAACTTTCATTCACATCCGGCGGTAAGACTTCAATACCTAATATCCGGCACTCATCCACGGCTTCGGCAATTGTCTCAAGATCACCCGATTCCGCCGTCATCAGGCAAGCCATAAACTCCGCTGTATAGTTGGCCTTCATAAACGCAGTTTGGTAGCTAACCGCGGCATAAGACGCGGAATGGGATTTGTTAAAGCCATAAGCGGCGAACGGCTCAATCCAAGCCCAGATTTCGGAAGCTTTAGCTTGACTCCAACCGGAAGTTTGCACGCAGCCTTTGATAAATTTTTCTTTTTGCTTGGCCATTTCGGCCGGAATTTTTTTACCCACGGCTTTTCTGAATTTATCCACCTCTTCCCAAGTGTAGCCGGCCAGATCGTGGGCAATGGTCAAAAGATCGTCTTGATAAACTAAAATTCCATAAGTGCGTTTCAGAATTTTTTCCAAGGCCAGATCCATATAGTGAATAAGTTTCGGATTATGCTTACGTTTGATGTAGTCCGGAATAAATTGCATGGGACCCGGCCGATAAAGCGCAATCATGGCCATAATGTCGAAAATACTGTTTGGTTTTAGATCCATTAAGTATCGCGTAATGCCGCTTGATCCCATTTGGAACACGCCGAAAGTGTGCCCTTCGGAAAGCAGCTTAAAAGTTTTTTTGTCAGGATGCGGTAGATTATAAATATCAATGTCCACGCCGAAACGTTTTTTGGTGAGTTTGACTGACGCTTCCAGAATGGATAAATTGCGAATGCCCAAAAGATCAAGTTTGACCACACCAATCGCTTTGCTGTTGGCGTTGATGTCTAAAGCGTACATATCATATTGCGTGATGATGCGTTCGCCATCTGGTTCATGCTGGAGGGGCATGTAGTCAGTCAGGGGCGTTGGCGTAATGACAATACCCGCGGCATGGACCGAGGCGTGGCGCGCGCCACCTTCTAACTTTTGCGCGTTTTTGAGAATTTTTTGGGTTTCCGGATCGCGATCGTAAGCGGCTTTCAAATCAGGATTTAAATCCAAAGCTTTTTCCAGGGTCATCTGAAAGCCCTGCTTGCCGAAGGGAATCATTTTGGCGATCTGATCACACTTGCTATAAGCAACCCCTAACGCCCGACCCACGTCTCGAACCGCGGCTCTGGCCATCATGGTTCCAAATGTGATAATTTGCGCAACTTTATCCGGGCCATATTTTTGCGTAATGTATTGAATGGCTTCATCCCGATGGGTGTCCGAAATATCCAAATCAATATCCGGCGGCGTTGGCCGGTGCTCGGTTAAGAATCGCTCGAACGGTAATTCATAGTACAAAGGATCCACGTTCGTAATTCCCAAAATTCTTCCGACAATGCTTCCAGCCGCACTACCACGAGTATTGGTGACCGCCCCAACTTTGTGGGCCGCCTCTACCACATCCGCGACCATAAGAAAGTAAGTGTCAAAACCTTTTTTGAGAATGATGTTGAGTTCATAGTCAATCCGAGTTTTTATGTCTTCGGCAATCATCCGATCTTTGTCGCCGTAAAGCGCCAGCGCCCGTTCGTAAGTTGTCTTTCGCAAATATTCAGACGAAGTGAGTCCGGCTGGCACTTCTACTTTGGGGAAATATCGTTGGTCAGTTTTAATTTTAAGTTGGCATCTACCAGCCACCAGGGCAGTATTGCTAACCGCTTCCGGAACATCTTTAAACCGATCCAGCATTTCGGTTTCCGATTTTAGCGATAAATCGTAGCCGCGCATGTCCAACCGGTCGGTATCATTCACGGTGCGAGCGGTGCCAATACAAATGAGAATGTCCTGCGCTTCGGCATCTTCCGGATGAATATAATGCGAATCAGCCGTGGCGACTAACTTTAAGTTTTCCTGGCGTGCCAGAGCCACTAATTTTTTTAGCAAGTTTTCTTCCTGCGGATCTGCAAGCCTGCTATTGCGCTGGATTTCAATGTAGAAATTATCTCGTTCGAATATATTTAGATATTTTTGCAACACCGTTTTGATTTCTGCGTCGGAATGATTTAATACAGTTCGCGCCAGCTCGCCGCGGGCACACCCTGAAAGCGCAATCAGACCGCTTGAATGTTTTTTTAAAACTTCTAAGTCAATCCGCGGCTTATAGTAAAATCCTTCCAAGTGGGCAATGGTTGTTAATTTAAGCAAATTTTTGTATCCGTCTTCGTTTTGCGCAAGCAAAGTCAAATGATGATAATCAGAATCAAGCTTGCCACTTTTATCCGAAAGACTTCGGGGTGCGATGTAGGCCTCGACTCCAATAATCGGCTTGATGCCAGCGTCTAGACAAGCATTGTAAAAAGGAATCACGCCGTACATTACGCCATGATCGGTTAAAGCCAAACTGTCCATGCCAAGTTGTTTGGCCCGACTGATTAATTCATCAATTTTAGATAGTCCATCAAGCAGTGAGTAGTGTGAATGGACATGTAAATGTGTGAATTGGGACATATTTTATCCCATTATGGCAAACTTCCGATAATTTGCCAATTTTGTGGTATAATTAAAGAGATTTTAAACACACACGAAACATAAATGGCAATGTTTGATAATGACCGGCTGCAAGAATTTTTTTTGGTCATCGGCGACAAGGTCGCCTTGGTCAACAAAAAGTTGTGGTACGCCCTGGGTATCACGCTGGTGCTTTTAATTCCCGTTTATTTTCTGGCCAAGCTTGCGTTTTTCAAATCATTTTCTAAATACGAACCACCGGAAGTTTCTCACTCAGAAGTCACCAGACAACCCTTGCAAATTTTAGAAAAAAAGATTCTGACATTATCCAACAATGCGTATTCGGGATATGTCAAAATTAAAAATATCAACTTGGACTTGGGGGTTGCCAGCCAGACGTATTCGGCGGAATTTAAAACCTTTGGCGGAACCACGCTTACGAAAATTCAAGGGATGACTTTTATTTTACCGTCTTCGGAAAAGTTGCTCGTGTTCTCAAGATTTTCTGCAGACCAAACGCCTGACGAAATTGTGTTGACTTTCGGTCAATCCAGTTTCCAGCGTAAACCCGAGGTCGAGTTTGATTACCGATTAGAACGAGTCTCGGTTCAGAATCTGGCTTCCGGCCTGGAAGTATCCGCCGGAATTAGGAATTTAACGCCGTTTAAGATTAAGACTATCAATTTGCCGGTGGCGGTCTTTAATAATCAAAACCAAATTGTGGCTGTGAACTCGACCAATATTAATGACGTGGGATCAGGGGAGACCCGGACTTTTCAGTATTTGCCCTGGCCGGCTGGCGTTTTTGGAGCCCAGCGCGCGGAAATCTATCCGGAAATAAATATTTTTGATCCGAGTATTTTCTCCACCGAACCAGGCGTCTCGCCATTTGATAATCAGTAAGTAATTGCCAAACATGCGCAATTGGCTGAGTAATTTTCGTTATTTTGATCTTTATATTTTTGGCGCCAGCACCCTGCTTTTGATTTTAGGGTTGCTCATGATTTATTCCACCACTCTGGAAAGTCCGACGAATCTGATGTTGCGGCAATTGATCTTCGCCGCCGCTGGATTTGTTGGTTTGTTTTTGTTGGCATTTTTAGATTATAGGAAACTGAAGAAAATCACGGGTGCGCTTTATATTCTCATAATTTTGGCATTATTGTTGACCTGGTTTTGGGGTTATCGCGTGCACGGCTCAACCCGTTGGATTGATTTTGGAATCATCAGGCTGCAGGCGGCGGAGTTCGCCAAACTAGTCATGGTCATCATCATGGCCAAGTTTTTAGACCAGCACGGGGAGAAGTTAAAAGATGTCCGATATGTCGCGTTGTCCGCAATTTATATTTGCATTCCCATCGCTCTGATTTTTATCGAGCCAGACCTAGGATCCGCCCTAGTCATATTTTTTACCTGGCTTGGGATGTTGTTTTTTTCGCGGATGAGAAAAAAACATTTGGTTGGGCTTTTGTTGTCATTGATTGTATTGTCTTTGTTTGCTTGGTTTTTTCTGCTCCAAGATTTCCAAAAAGATCGAATTTATACTTTTTTGGACCCAAAGTCAGATCCGCAAGGTAGCGGCTATAACGTCCTGCAATCAATCATCGCGGTGGGCAGCGGCAACATTAGTGGCCGAGGACTAGGCCGGGGTCTGCAATCCCAGCTGAAATTTTTGCCAGAACGGCAAACGGACTTTATGTTTGCCTCAACGGCGGAAGAATTGGGAATGCTCGGCAGTACGTTTGTGCTGGGTATGTTCGCTGTTTTGTTTTTCCGACTCATCAAAGCCATCCAGCACGCGCGCGATAACTTTGGCATGTATTTGACTTTAGGAATATTTTTTATGCTTTTATCCCAAGTCACCATTAATATCGGCATGAATTTAGGCTTACTGCCAGTCACGGGAATTCCCTTACCACTCTTAAGTTATGGGGGATCTTCGCTTCTGACTACCATGTGCGCTTTGGGATTGGCCCAAAGCGTGATCGCGCGGCAAAAAGCGGTTAAATTCGGAAGTTGACGCAAGGTTTTTATCGTTCTACAATTAAATCACTATGGCCAAGTTCGATTTTAACAAAATTACCCAGTGGCTGGCGTACATCCTCAAATGCCCAGTCTGTGGCCAGCGTTATAAGCCGGAAGAAACTAAGGTTATTGATACGGGCGAAGAAAAGCCGCTTTCCGGACGAAGCCTGTTGGTGCACACTGACTGCGAACGATGCAAGAGTTCAGTAGTTTTCTCCATCGCCATTGACGGGCCGGAAATTTTTTCGATTGGCATGGTGACAGACCTAACCAGCCAAGATACTTCCAAATTTAAAAACGCCAATCCAATCACGACTGACGAGGTGTTGGCCACGCATCAATTCTTGCAGGGATTTAACGGCGATTTCAAAACTTTACTCAAATAACTTGCGGTTGACCAGAGGGTCGTTCGCTGTTATAATATGACAGCTTTTATTTTTTTATGGAACAAATTGCAATTCAAGCCACGAAGCGTGAGGTTTCTGGCAAAAGAGTAAAATCACTTCGAACCGCAGGCAAACTGCCGGCAGTTTTGTATGGGCACAACACCAAAACCACCCAGCTGGAAGTTTCGGAAAAGGATTTTGCCAAAGCTTTCAAACAAGCCGGCGAATCAACCCTGGTGAATTTGATCGTGGATGGTAAATCCCAGGCCGTGCTGATTCATGATGTGCAGAATCATTATTTGCATGACCACCCGATTCACGTGGATTTTTACGCGGTGAATATGACTGAAAAGTTGAAAGTTCACGTGCCGCTACATTTCGTGGGCGTTGCGGAAGCGGTCAAAGCCCTGGGCGGAACTTTGGTTAAAAATTTGTCAGAAATTGAAGTTGAATGTTTGCCTGGGGATATTCCACATTCTTTTGAAATTGATATTAGCTCGCTGAATACTTTTGAAGACGCAATTCGGATTTCTGACATTAAAGTTTCAGACAAAGTCCAAATTCTGGCCCGACCAGAAGAAGTCTTGGTGACCACAACCCCGCCGCGTTCCGATGAAGAGATGAAGGCTTTGGAAGAAAAAGTGACCGAAGACGTGACCAAAGTTGAAGGTGTGGTGAAACCAGAACCAGTGGCCGAAGGTGCGGAGCCTGCTGACAAAAAAGCCGCTCCCGAGAAACCGGAGAAGGTTGAAAAAGCTCCTAAAGCGAAATAATCGCGTAACGGTCCCGGTCGGACAAATCTTTGTAAATTTTGGTTTCCGAAGCTGGCAGAAATTTTTTTGCCAGCTTTTTGATTTGCTGGGCTTGTTTGTAGCCGATTTCAAGAAAGAGGGTAGAGGGGTGAGGGTAGAGGGGTGAGGAAAGTTGCCTAAACAATTTTTCGTATAAAGCCAAACCCTTTTTTTCAGCGATCAATGCGTTTTGGGGTTCAAATTTGGTACTGGGATCAGTTTCCTGGGCTAAATAGGGTAGGTTGGCAACAATAATATCAAAGTGTTTGTTTTTCCAAGGGTTTAGAAGATCCCCTTGTTTGAAAGTAATTTTGACTTTGTGTCGTTTGGTATTCTTTTTGGCAACTATCAAAGTCTTGGATGAAACATCCGAGGCGAAAAATTTATTACCCATCGCGAGTCCCGACTTGTCGGGACGTGGCGATCTTATTATAGATTGTTTCGTCGGAACGTTCTTGGGAACGTTCCTCCTCGCAATGGATATTATTATATTTCCAGATCCTGTCCCTATATCTAAAATTTTTAAGCCTGACATATTTTTTATGTGTTCTAAAACGTGTTCCACCAAGCCTTCCGTTTCAGGGCGGGGGATTAAGACATTTTTATCCACGTAAAATTTTAATCCGTAAAATTCTTTTTGGTTCGTTAAGTCAGCCACCGGCCAGCCTTGGACACGTTTATTTATGAGTTTCAAATAGGTACGTACCTGGGTATGTACTAAATATTTTTTGGGATTGATGTACAAATATTCTTTAGACTTTTTGAGTACATACGACAAAAGCACCTCCGCGTCTAGAGCAGGAGAGGTGCTTTTGGATTTAAGCTTGCTTGTGCCAATATTGAGAAGTTGGTGAATAGTCATAAAGCAACCATCGCGAGCGACTGCTTGATTATTAAGTGTTAATCTTGGCAGTCGCGCCTGCCCGTTCCGAAACGGAACGTTCGGGCGGGTGGCGATCCCTCATAAGAGTGATTGCCACGTCGCCGCCGAGATTTAATCTCAGAGATAAAGCGGCTCCTCGCAATGGGATAGAAACATTATTTTGCTAATGATTCCAGCTGTCGTTTCTGATCTTCGGCGACCATCGCGTCCGTGATTATTCTTAAATTGCCATCGATGATGCTTTGAATCTGGCTGAAGTTTTGGTTGATCCGATGATCTGTAATACGATCCTGCGGAAAATTATAAGTCCGGATCTTTTCTGATCGATCCCCAGTGCCAATCTGGCTTTTGCGCTTGTCTGATAATTTTTTTCTTTTCCGTTCTTCTTCAAGCTGGAGCACTCGGGCGCGCAGTACCGCCATAGCCTTTTCACGATTTTGCGCCTGTGATCGCTCATCCTGCATCACGACCATGATGCCGGTGGGGATATGTGTCATGCGGACTGCGGAATAAGTTGTGTTTACCGACTGACCGCCGTGGCCCGACGCCGTGGTGGCTTCCATTTTTATGTCTTTGGGATCAATTTTAAAATCCACCTCTTCAATTTCCGGCATCACGGCTACGGTCACCGTGGAAGTATGGACCCGTCCGGATTTTTCGGTTTCAGGCACTCGCTGCACGCGATGAACCCCGGACTCGTATTTGAATTTGCTGAAAGATCCGCGACCAAGGATTTCGAAAATAATTTCTTTAAAGCCGCCAATAGATGTTCTGTTGGAAGAGAGAATGGCCACCTTGTATTTTAAGGACTCCGCATATTTGGAATACATGCGGAACAATTCCGCGGCAAAGAGTCCCGATTCGTCACCTCCGGCCCCGGCTCGGATTTCCACGATTGTATTTTTTTCATCATAAGGATCCTTGGGGAGCATGGCGAGTTTGAGATCTTCTGAAAGCTGTTCCCGCTCTGATTGCAGAGCAGGAAGCTCTAAGGCTGCCATCTCAGCCAACTCTGATTTGTTGGCAATCATTTTTTCGTGGCTTGCGATTTCGGCTTGGATTTTTTCGAGGCGATCAATTTTTCCAACCAAAGGCAAAAGCTCTGATTGGCGTTTGCCGAGTTTGGCAAGTTCGTTGCGATCAGTTACAGATTCGAGTTTTTTAAGAATCTTTAAATATTCTTGTTTGAGGTGATTGTATTGGATGTTCATCCCGTTTTAGAAATTCTGATTAGTTAAATAATCTTTAAATTTATACTATTCCCGTTGATTGTGATTCTATGCAGGATCTTGCTGCGTTCGAATTTCTAACGGGATTCATAAAATTAAAACACGCCTGAGGTAAGTATATCCTTTGGGCGTGGTTTTTGGAATGTTAAGCGGCTTGAAGCTTTTTTGCGATTCGCTTGGACTTAAGTTCCGCGGCTTTGGCTCCGCGCTTTTTGAATTTATCTATTGTCCCGGCAATGTCCAGCAAGTTTTGGCGGCCGGTATAGAAGGGATGGCAGTTGGAGCAAATTTCAACATGCAGTTCCTGTTTGGTGGAACCGGTGATAAAGGTGTTGCCACAGGCGCAAACGACCTTGGCATTCGTAAAATATTGTGGGTGAATCTCGTTTTTCATAACTTGAGAATCATAGCATAGATTGACACTTGGGTCAAGAATGTTTATGATTGGTAATCATATAGACAGGAGGACAACCTTGAACAAATAGACAGAGCTCTTCTTGTGGGCCGTGTTTGCCTGGGGTCCAGGCTTCGTCATTTTCTGTAAGATCAGTCGCGCCAAGAAGCGGACGAAAAGGCTACAACAGGATTGAATCGGAAGACACAACACGGAGCCGAAAATCAAACTTGAAGACCTGCCCGAGAAGGGCTATGTTTACGCCGGAGGAATAAAGATTGTGTTCTGTCGTGAACATTCGTACGAGTACCTTCGTAATGCTCTTAATTGAGGAGGAAATGAAATGGCGCATTGGTTTGATACGGCTGAAGCATTTCTGCAGAACGCGAACGTTTTTCTTTGGTTGTCGCGCGGCTTCGTATGGTTTTTTGCCTTTGCCTGGCTTTGGCGGGCAATCGTAGAAACGTGTGCTTGGTGGATCGTTAATGATGCTATCGGCGGAAAAGAGCCTGAACCTTCTCGGGCTGGGTCGGAATTCTATCAGGACAGGGTTCCGTTTATCTTCAATCAAGCAGAGCGAATTGCCCAACGCATCCGAAGCGCGCGGGATGACGAAAATCGCCACGTGGCCATCGGAAGTCCTGATTGGCAACATCGACTCGCCAGAAAAAGGTACGTCAGGCAGTACCGACGGCTGGCCTGGGCAATGAGAGTCTACCGGCTCAAGCCCCTACCATACCAAGCTTACTGGAAGGAATACAAAGAAGAACGCCAACTGCGCGCCGTTTGACCACACCAAGCTCTCAGGAGTTATTCCCTGGGGCTTTTTTTTATCTCTAGAGATAAACACTTGTTTTAGCAAGTGATTAAGTCATGACTAAAGTAATTACTTTAGTCATGAGCACGCTCTACCTGCCTGCCGGCAGCAAAAGCCAAGCCTTTACTGGTACTCGAGTTTATGTTAGAATCTACAGGTCAATTAATCATACATGTTTCTCCCGCCACCAACGTTTAGGTAAACGACGGCGGGACCCCGCTAACAGCGGTGGCTGATGCGTTTGGGGCCTGTTTCCAAGGATCAAGACAATGAACCTCGGAAATCCCAGAGTAGATGACGGAAACAGAAGTAGTCCCGCCTTCGCGTAAAGCTTCGGCGGGCGAGAAGGACTATACGTTTATGAAAACCATCAACTTGATGGAGATGCTTAAAGCTGGCGTGCATTTTGGTCATAAAAAGTCGCTTTGGAATCCGAAAATGGCCGGTTACATTTACACCACGCGCAACAACATCCATATTTTGGATTTGGAAAAAACCAAAGGCAAGCTGACCGAAGCTTTGAGTTTTGCCCGTGATGTCGCGGCACGAGGTGGGACGGTTTTATTTGTGGGGACCAAACGACAAGCCAAAGAAGAAGTCCGCCGAGCTGCGGAATCTTGCAGTATGCCATATGTGGTCACGCGATGGCTGGGCGGGACATTTACGAATTTCCGCACGATTCAGCGCACGATCAAGAAGATGGAAAAATATGAGAAGATGATTGCGGATGGCGAAATCCAGAAGTACACGAAAAAAGAGCAGCTGATGATCTCCCGGGAAGTTGAGAAAATGAAAACATTTTTTTCAGGAATTAAAGATATGAAAAAATTGCCGGACGCGATTTTTGTCCTGGATACCAAGTACGATCACATTCCCGTGGAAGAAGCCCGCCAATCCAAAGTGAAAGTCATTGGATTGGTGGATACGAATTCGGATCCGTCCAAGATTGACTACATGATCCCATCCAACGATGATGCGATTAAGGTGATTAGTTACATGACCACGGTCATGGCGGAAGCGATTAACGAAGGCCGTAACCAAATGCAACAGACAATTATGACGCAGACGGAAGGCGCGGCGGTAGCGAAATAATTTATAATTTTCAATTTAAAGTTTTTAGTGAATTACTAATAATCAATATTAGAAACTGAAAACTCAATATAAATTAAAAAAACTAGAAACTGAAAACTTATGAATATTACACCCGAAGACGTTAAAAAATTAAGAGAAGCCACAGGCGCCGGCATGATGGATGCCAAAAAAGCTTTACAAGAAACCGGAAGCTTTGGTCAAGCTATTGAATTTCTCCGCAAAAAGGGCCATACCGCTCTGGCTAAAAAATCCCAACGTGTCGCCAAAGAGGGGATTGTCATCTCATACATTCACGCTGGCAATAAAATTGGCGCTATGGTTGAGCTGAATTGTGAAACCGATTTTGTGGCCCGTAACGAAGAGTTTGTAAAGTTGGGGCAAGAAATTGCTATGCAAGTGGCCGCCATTGAACCGACTGATGTAGCCGATCTTTTGGAACAGCAGTATGTCCGTGAACCGGATAAGAAAATTAAAGATTTAGTTGCAGAAACAGTTGGCAAACTTGGAGAAAATATCCAAGTCCGCAGATTCACAAGATTTGTGTTAGGAGCTGAATAATGATGCTTTTGGCGACAATCATCTTCGCGATCTCGCTTCTGACATTAGTCAGCATGTTTCTGGCTAAGTTTGGGCAGATTAGTAGCCGGCCCAACATCAAAGTTCGGATTGCCACGGCCACGTATCATCATGATCTTTGGCCATATTTTCGGCAAAAGCTTTCGGCAATAATCGATAAACTCTGGCATTTTATTTTGGAAGCGAAAGACCTGGCGCCAGCCACGAGTAAAACCATTCACAGTCAGTACGAAAAAGTTAAAAGTGTTTTTCGGATCCGAATCCGTTCTTCTGCTGCCGAACCGCAATGGTTACCGGAAGCCGCGGATCTGACCATCAAACCAACCTTCAGTCAAAATCCGGAACAATTATATTTGCAGGCCATCAAAAAGAATCCGGATGACCGCAGCGCTTACGAACATCTGGGCCGACTATATTTGCAAAATAAAAATTATGCGGATGGGGTGCAGACTTATGAATACTTGACGAAACTTGATCCGACCAAAGATATTTATTACAGCAATTTAGGTTTGGCGCATTATTCCCTGAAGGAATATCAGAAAGCCGTGAGCGCGTACGAAAAAGCCTTGAGCATCAATAATAAAATCCCGACCCGCTGGGTTAATCTAGCTTTCAGTTTAGAAGCGCTGGATGAATACCCGAAAGCCGTGAAAGCACTCACTGAAGCTTTGCGGTTGGATAAGCTCAACCCGCATTATCTCACCCTGCTTGCCGACGCTTATGTCAAATTGGAGAATAACGTCAGAGCCGAAGAAGTGTTGGAGCAGATTTTGGTTTTAGAGCCAACTAACAAACCCGCGCGAGAGAAGTTGATGAAACTAAAAATATAAACTATAATTTATCGTTAAGCCCCCCTAGTTCAGTGGCAGAACAACGGTTTTGTAAACCGTAGGCGGTAGTTCGATTCTACCTGGGGGCTCCAAGAACGTGGGCAGGTACCGAAGCGGTCAAACGGGGCAGACTGTAAATCTGCTGGCCTTGCGCCTTCATAGGTTCGAATCCTATCCTGCCCACCAAAGAATTTAATAAGCCTGTTTGGATTCGAACGGGCAGCAGTGAGGTAAGTCCTCAGACGCAGCCGAACGCCGACGAAAGCGAGCAAGCGCAGCTTTCGGCGCTGCCCTGTACCAAGCGCCCTAAGGCGCTTGTGAGAATCCTATCCTGCCCACCAGGTTTATGCTATAATAAATTATATATAATTTAACCTTTATGGATGAAAAAAAGACCAAAATTTTGATTGTGGAGGACGAGGAAATCTTATTAACTGCCCTTTCCGAAGAGCTCAAACAGGAAGGTTTTGAAGTCGTGGGCGCCAAAGACGGGGTGGAGGGCGTGGCCAAGACAGTTTCGGAAAAACCGGATTTAGTGCTCCTGGATCTGGTGATGCCTCGCTTGGATGGGATTGAGGCTTTAAAGCAGATGAAAGATAATCCGGAAATAAAAGAAATCCCGGTGGTAATTCTCACCAATCTTTCTGATTACGATAAGGTTTCTGATGCCTTGTCTCTTGGGGCCATGGATTATCTAGTTAAAGCCAATTATCGGTTGGAAGAATTGGTCAGTAAGATTAAAGCTGTGATGGAACGGCATCGGGCAGGTGTTGACGTAGTTAAATAAATATGTACCCATTTGTCTCGGAAGCCAACTATATCATCCAAGGGTGCGTCGCGGCGATCATTGTTGGGGCGTTTTATAACCTCTGGATTCATACGCAAGTGTATGGTGGTGTCAACGGTTTAGCCGTGCGTTTTTTAGGAATCGGCATGTTGTTTGTGACCATTGCGATTATTGAGCGAATTTTGACAGGATTTAAAATAGTGCAACTGACATCCAATTTAGCTTTAGTGCAAGACGCGTTTAGTTTGATCGGTTTGATTTTTTTAGGTCTGGGTTTTTCCAAAATAGCCAGCGGCACCAAAGTTTAGCCGAAGCGAGACAAAAAAGAAAAATTAAAGCCCATGTTCCAGCTGGATTCAGTACAACTTTTATTGGCTTTGGCAATCTATACCGTGATTGTCTTTATTTTTATTTGGGTTGAAAACCGCCGCATGCATCATAACCTGCAGCTGAAAGAACACGAGATGCAGCGCCGCATGTATGAGGTTTCCATTCTCAAAGAACTGGCTGAGCGTATCGGCTATTCCTTAAACGTGCAGAAAATTGTGGACGTGATCACGGGTTCCTTACGAAAATTATTGGATTATTCCACAGTTTCATATTTGATTTTGGGTGATGAGGGTCGAATAATTTTTCATTGTATTGTGGAAGAGTCAGTCAGCAAAAAATTTGTGGACGAAGTCGAAAATCGGATGATCGCAGCTTTGGCTGCTCTGATTGGTAAAGAAATTAAACCCCAGGATATAGACGAGAGCATTTCGGGTACGGTGACTGATGAAAGCAATAAGGCTCAGATAAGATCGTTTTTTAATGTCCCGGTGATTATTAATGCTCATCCCGTGGGTTTGTTAAACGTGGCCTCATCGAAGGCTAGTTTATATAAAGAAGAGGAAATGTCCATTCTGTTTACGATCATGAATCAGGCCTCGACCGCGGTTTCTAAGTTGGAAAACATTTTAAATCAGGAAAAAGGTAAGCTGAATGCCATGGTTGAATCCATGGCTGATGGCGTCTTGATGGTGGACACCAGAAACCGCCTGCTGGTCATTAACCCCGCGGCCGCTAAAATGTTGGCCATAGATAAACCCTCACCGAATATTTTGGACGTGTTAAATCGGCTATCGTCAAAAATGGATTTACGCACCAAAATCGAAGAGAGTTTAAGGTTCGATAAACTGGAGGTGGAAGAACAGTTGAGACTTGATGATAAAGTTTTACGCGTGTTGATTAGCCCGGTTAAAGATTCGGAAAATGAACCATTGGGAGCAGTGGTTTTGTTTCATGACATTACCAAAGAAAAGGCCATTGAGAAGATGCGCGATGATTTTACTTCCATGATGGTTCACGAACTGCGAAGTCCTTTGACCGGGATTCGTTCCATCGCCAATTTGCTCCGCGAAGATAAAATCAAAAATGAACAAAAAAAATATCAGGAGTTTGTGGATTTGATCGTGACCAATTCAGCTTCCATGTTGGATTTGGTTAACGATCTTTTAGATGTGGCCAAGCTTGAATCCGGCAAATTTCAGATTCTGCGAAAACTTACCCAGGTGTCAGATGTAATAAAAATTCGCATCCAATCATTTACATCTTTAGCTTCGGAAAATCACGTCACGCTGGAAAGTAAAATCGAAGACAGCCTCCCCGCTTTAATGCTTGACGAAAATAAAATCTCGCAGGTTATAAATAATTTCTTATCCAATTCCATTAAATTTACGCAACACGGAAAAATCACGGTTTCGGCATTTATCCTCAAAAAAGGGGAAAGCTTTCCTCGTAAAGTGGCGCTTTTAGGCATGATCTGGCCGGGGATTAAAGATCAGAGTTTCGATTCTGATCGATTAATTTTGGCAGTCACGGACACCGGGATCGGCATTGAGGAAGCTCAAATTGACAAGTTGTTTAATAAATTCACGCAGTTGGAGCAAACGGCCCTGGCAGAAAAAAAGGGTACCGGCTTGGGACTGGTGATTGCCAAGGGTATTATTGAAGCTCATGATGGAGAAGTCGGAGTGTTTTCAATTATCGGCAAGGGTTCAACTTTTTACGGCTCGGTTCCACTAGCTACTTAAATCACCATGGCATCAGGTAAAAAAGAGAAAAAAATCAAATATGGCAACTTAACTTCAGATTTTGCCAATCTGACCTCCCACCAGCTCCGCACGCCATTGTCGGGCATGAAGTGGCTGTTGGAACTGCTGCAGAAGTCGAATACTGGGAATTTGAATAAAAAGCAAAAAGAGTTTCTTGAAAAGATTTATTATTCTAACGAACGAATGATTGCTTTAGTCAACGATCTTTTGGAAGTGTCGCGTATCGAGCAGGGGGTGAGCAGGTTGTATTTGCAGCCTACGGATTTGACCATCATCATTCGGGACATTATCCGCAACAAGGGACAAGCGATTAAGCATAAGCATTTGAAAGTGATTTTTACCACAGAAGAGGAACCCTTTCCGGTGGTGCAGACCGAACCCAATAAGATTAGGCAGGTCTTGTATAATTTAATTACCAATGCGATTACTTACATTCATGACGACGGTAAGGTCAGCATTGATTTGAAAGTCAAGGGACGGAATGTGTTGTGCTCGGTTGCGGATACGGGCGTAGGCATTCCCGAGGATCAGCAAAGCCTGGTGTTTGGTAAATTTTTTCGAGGCGCCAATGTTATCCAGTTTGAATCAATCGGTACGGGTTTAGGATTATACATCGCCCGATCATTCATCGAAGCTTCGGGCGGTAAAATTTGGTTTGAGTCAACCGAAGGCCGCGGCACGACATTTTACTTCACCTTGCCCATAGTGAAATAAGGATGTATCAAAAAATCACCACTTCAGAGGTGGTTTTTTGGCAGGGGGTGTAGGAATCTTCAACTCGCGCTGTTGCGCTCGTGTACGGCCCAGCGACTGATGCTGCGCTCGCTCGCATCTGTCGACGCTCGACTTCGTCTGATGACTCGTCTCGCTTCTGGGCGTTCGATTCCTAGCACAACAAAAAAGATCGACCGGAAATGTCAATCTTTTTTGGCAGGGGGTGTAGGAATCGAACCTACGCGAACGGTTTTGGAGACCGTCGTACTGCCACTATACGAACCCCCCTCGTCGTCGCAAAAACGCGACGTAGAGTTATTTAGTCTCTTTGTGTTCCTGATGCTTCTTGCACCAATTGCAAAATTTTGTAATAGCCAAACGATTAGGCGTGAGTTTTTTATTTTTTCTGGAATGATAGTTGACATGATGACAAACAGTACATTCCAAGCTGATTAAATTATCTTGACTCATAGTCCTTTGTTAATACTCTGGAGCCCAGAAGCGGATTTGAACCGCTGACCTACTCCTTACCATGGAGTTGCTCTACCAACTGAGCTATCTGGGCGTTGTTTGCCTGCATACTATAACAAGAAATTGTACGAAAATCAATACTGATGTAAAAAAAAGACGTCTGGCGGAGACGTCTGGGGTTTTTCTATGGGCCACCCGCTAAAGTTGCGAGCGAAGACCATGGTTACCAGGCCTAAGCCTGCAAGAGCGAACGGTATAAAACCACACATTTGTCGGCGAAGGCCACTGATAAACATCCAGCCGATTCCAACTACCAAGAAGGCCGCGCCAGCCTAGGGAAGCATGTTCAGCATGTGATCCTCCGGTTCTGTATCTGACTCATTGTAAGTGAAGTCCTGTTTCTTTACAAGCCTATTAAATTCTTAAGGTTTGAGCACCCCCTTGACGGCAACTGGCTTATTTATTGGGGATTTGCTATACTAGTTTGCGTACTCTATTAACTAATTAAGAAAGGTATCTTATGGGCAAAGGAATGACTAAGTCCGAGACGCTCAATGCGTTAGCCGAAAAACTTGGCAAAACCCGCAAAGAAGCCGGCGAAATGCTGGACGCGATCGTGGGCCTGGCCTACGACGAGACGAAAAAGAGCGGGGAATTTACAATCCCAGGCCTCGGCAAGCTTTTGAAAAAGCATCGCGAAGCCCGCATGGGCCGCAACCCGGCAACCGGCGAATCGATCAAGATTGCCGCCAAGACAGTTGTGAAGTTCCGCGTAGCCAAAGCTGCCAAAGACGCAATTCTCTAATAGACATTTAGATATTAGAACAAAGAATCCACTTTTCTTTAAAGTCGGATTTTTTGTTTTTTATCCTGCCTGCCGGCGGGCAGGTTGACACTGATAATTAAAAGTGCTATAATATATATAGAGTAAACTTTTGATGGAAACCAACGATCAATTAAAGTGGAGAAAAGCCAAGTAAACCCTGATTTTGGGCCTTGGTTTTTTTGTGCTGCATCAAAAGCTTCAACACATAAAAGTCGAAAGTGTTTGGAGGGGCATGGAAGGGGGTGAATGTAAATGAATTATTACTCAAATAACTACTCAGACGTTCTCGGACAGTCTTTGAGCGATCTTTACGCTCGCCTGATCAGCTTTTTACCTAACTTCATCGTGGCCGTCATCATCTTGGTGATCGGTTGGATTGTTGCCGTTTTTTTGGCAAAACTTATTAACCAAGTTTTGCACTCGGTCAAAATTGACGAACTCGGCGACAAGTTGGGCTTGGACCAAATTTCCGCCCGCACGGGGATGAAGATGAGCGTTTCGGGCGCTATCGCTTGGCTTGTGAAATGGTTTTTGCTTATCGCTGTGTTTCTAGCGGCAGCTGATATCTTGAATCTGACACAGGTTTCCGCCTTCTTAAACGAGGTCTTGATGTACATTCCTTCAGTTGTGGCCGGTGCGGCCATCCTGTTGGTTGGTACTATGGTGGCCAGCTTCTTAGCAAGCCTGGTTCGCCACAGCGTGAAAGCGGCAGGATTAGAATCCGCCGATCTCTTGGCTTCCGTCACGCAATGGGCGGTCATGATCTTCACGGTCTTAGCGACCTTGGATCAGTTAAAAGTTGCTTCCGCGTTTGTGCAAACCTTGTTTACCGGCATTATTGCCATGTTGGCAATTGCTGGCGGACTCGCGTTTGGCTTGGGCGGCAAGGATCATGCATCCCGCGTCTTGAATAAAGTAGAACGAGACATCAAGTCATAATCCGCCTTCGCATAAAGCTTCGGCGAACAAGTTAGTTCTTTTTTATAATTTTCCATCAAAAAAATAAAACGCAACCCAAACCAGGGTTGCATTTTATTTGAAAATCTGCTATACTATATGTAGGTTAGGTTCGCAAAAGAAACAAAAATAAAAATAAAATCAAAAAAATAATGATGTCTAAGGGCCGTTTTAGCATTCTCTTGCTTTTAATCAGCCTGTTTTTCGTGGGCAACACATACGCCGCAACGCCACTATCGAGCGCGCAGATTTTAGACTTGCTGAATCAGGATCGTCAAAAGCACGGTCTGGCGGAACTTCAGTCGAATCCCATTTTGAATTTAGCGGCTTTGGCCAAGGCTGATGATATGTTGTCCAAAAAATATTTTGCGCATGTCTCGCCGGAAGGCACCAAGCCGTGGCATTGGTTTAAGCGCATGGGATATAATTATACTTATGCTGGTGAGAATTTAGCTGAAGGCTACCATGACGCGCGCGAGTTGGAAAATTCCTGGATGAATTCACCAACCCATCGCGCGAATATTCTTTCCCCGTTTTATTCGGATGTGGGACTGGCTGTGGTTTCGTACCAAAATGTTAATTTAGTGGTGCAATTTTTCGGCAGCACACAAAATAAGGTTTCGTTAAGAGAATGGTAAATAGTAAATAGAAAATAGAAAACTCCGTTTGGAGTTTTTTTGTTTACTATGGCATAATAAGCTTGCTATGCACGGATTGGAAATATCAGAATCAAACAAAAATCCTAGGAGTATTATCCGCTTGATACTTGCTTTAGGTTTGGTGGCAATTTTGGTTATGGTTATTTATTATCTGACTAAAGTTAATAAACCAGCAAGCTCCGAAAGTCGTGAGAGTATTGTCATGGTCGAGAAAGGAATGCTTACCCGCCAAGTCGCGGATAAACTTGTCGAGCATAAAATTATTCAAAATCCGACATTATTTATTATTTACGTCCGACTCCATTCTGCAGAGGCACTGCTTCAGGCGGGGGAGTACGTTCTCAATGCCAATATGGCCATTCCGGAAATTGTGGATATTCTGACCAATGGCAAAGTTGTGCCCCGAGATCGGACGATCACGATTGTCGAGGGGTTGACCAACAAACAAATTGGAAAATATTTGTTTGACCGCGGTGTTACCAAATCAAGTTCGGAATTTGAAGAAATCCTGGCACAAAATAATTTTGTTACTTCATTTGATTTTTGTAGACAATTTAAATATTTAGGTTGTCTCTTTCCTGACACTTATAAACTTGCCAACGACGCTTCGGCCTCCGAACTCATTCAAAAAATGTTGACGAATTTTGAAAGCAAGATCACAGACCAGATGCGCGGGGATATAGAAGCGAATAAACAAAATCTTGAAGATCTTATAATCTTAGCATCTATTGTTGAGAAAGAAGTCGGCCGCAATAAAGAAAATTTAACGCTTGACGACTTGGAAGCGATGCAAACAGAGCGTGAAATAGTTGTCGGGGTTTTTCATAACCGGTTGAAAATTGGCATGGCTTTGGAATCAGATGCCACGGTGAATTTTGTTACCGGCAAAGCCGACCGCCAGCCGCTGATATCCGATACCCAAGTGGAATCGCCTTATAACACTTACAAAAACCAGGGTTTACCCCCTGGCCCTATCAGTAATCCAGGAATTGGGTCAATCCGGGCCGCAATTTACCCAGTAAAGACGGAATATCTGTTTTTTCTAAACAAAATAGACGGGGAAGCTATATTTTCCAAAACTTATGCGGAACATCTGGCCAATAAAGCCAAATATTTGGATAACGATTAGCCCTTGACCTAATTTGGTTTTGCATGTATACTGGGTAAGAATTAAATAACACCAAAGACCGTAGCTGGGTTTACACCCTTAATCTGCTACGCAGGACAGAATCAATCTGCAGTCTTTGGATGAGCAGAATTTTTTTATGGCCACAACTCGCAAAGCCAAAGAAGCAAACCTTGCTTCCTTAACAGAGGATCTTAAAAGCGCGAAAGGCCTCGTGTTTACTGAATATCGCGGTATGACAGTTAAACAGCTGGATCAGGTTCGGAAGAAGCTAAGAGCCGAAAATGTTAAATATCAGGTCATTAAGGTGACACTGCTTAAGAAAGCTCTACAGGCTTTGGGGATTAAAATTGACGGATTGAAATATACTGGCCCTTTAGCAATCGCCGCATCCACAATAGAAGAAACTGCGCCGGCTCGGATTTTAAAACTGCTCACGAAGGATTTCCCGCAACTAGTTTTAGACGGCGGTATTTTCAACCAAGAGCTAGTCGGATCAGATGTGGTTATACGGCTAGCTTCCTTGCCTTCCAAAGACCAGCTGCGTGGGCAATTGGTTTATGTCCTCGCGGGACCCATACGCGGTTTGGTTACAGTCATGTCTGGAAACACCAGAAAGTTGCTTAATGTTTTGAACGCGATTAAAGATCAAAGGTCGAAGTAAGTAGAAAGTTGGAATAAGAATTTTATGGCGAATTTTGATAACATCGTTGCAGAAATTGAAAAGTTAACTGCTCTGGAACTTTCGGAATTGGTAAAGACCTTGGAAGAAAAGTTTGGCGTGTCTGCCGTTGCTCCGATGATGATGGCTGCGGCTCTTTCCACTGTCGCCGCTCCTTCCGAAGAGAAAACAGAATTTACAGTGGAACTAACCGAAGCTGGAGCCAACAAGATTAATGTCATCAAGGTTGTACGGGAAGCAACAGGCAAGGGACTGAAGGAAGCCAAAGATTTGGTGGACGCGGCACCCAAGCCGATTAAGGAAAATATTGCCAAGGCCGAAGCTGATGAACTGAAAAAGAAACTCGAAGAAGCTGGAGCCAAAGTCACCCTGAAATAAGCTCAGATTTGAAAATCGCCCGGTCATTGACGGGCGATTTTTTTGTCGTTATAATTAAGGAGTAGCGAATAATTTATGAGGAAATCATTTTTTTTAAGTTTGATTGTTTTGTTTTTTTTGCTTCAAGCAAGCGCTGGCCAAGCGGCTAATTTTGCGCGATCGGCAATTATTATCCCTCCCAACTCTCACTACTTTGTAGGACAAACGGGAGAATTTATCGTCGATGTTATTAATATTGGCACGTTGCCGAAGGGAGCTGTTTTTGCCCAATTGACTTTTGACAAGGCCCTTATTCATGATGTGACTTCCTTGGAGGCGTTGGTTTTTTCTAAATGGGAACCAATTCCACTTTCTATTACAGGTACTGATGTAGTCGCCCAGCTTAATTTCAATACCGGCTATGGGTCTGTTAACGAAAGGATTTTACCGCTTCGCGTTAATTTTAGTAAGTCTGGGTCCTACCTTTTGGGGTTTGATCTTATAGAATCCCAGAATAGGGTTTTAACCAGCAGCACGATTCCAGTTAAAGTGGGAAAGGCCCAGATTTTAGGGGCGTTGGTTTATCGTTTTCAGCATAACCTCCGATACGGGCATGTCAATAATGAGGTTGTCGAATTGCAAAAAAGACTAACTCAGGATGGATTTTTCAAAGGCCCACAAACTGGTTTCTTCGGAACAATGACCCGAAACGCGGTTAAGGCCTACCAAGGCGCACACGGGCTTAGTCAGACTGGTGTCCTCGGACCTGAAATTCTGGATATGCTTAACCGGTAAATTTTTGCATAAATAAATCTCCCCCGATGGGGAGATTTTTTGTTGCCTGCCCTGCCTACCGGACAGGTAGGCGGTAGGCAGGCATTGACAAAAGGCTAAAAATTTGCTATAATTATATCAGATATAGTATTGGTCAGCCGATAAAAGTGCGGGCTAATCGTACAATCCAAAAGAAACAAAAACAAAATTTCGATGAATGAAATCAGCTCAAGGACTGAGCTTTTAAGCTTGAGAGAAGCCGCCACACTGTCTCCTTACAGTGCGGATTATTTGAATTTGTTGGCGCGCAAAGGTAAAATCAGGGCACACAAAATCGGTCGGGATTGGTTGATCACCAAATCCGACCTGTTTGACTATATTCGCAAACAGCAGGTGGAATCCAAAAGTCGCTTAAGACAGCTAAGCCGCTATTTAAATCTTTTGATGTAAGATGCACACTGATTACCAGAAAATTAATTCGTTTGAAGTCGCCACCGTGGTTGTGATCGCGGTTGGTTTCCTGCTGGTTGGAGCAATGCTGTTTGCCAGTTTTACTCCCAGGGCGCAAACGCAGGTTGCTGCGGCTTTCAGAATGCTTGATGTCCATCAGGATTTTAACGCTACCTTGGATGAAGTTAAGTTCATAGCGTCGATTCCGAATAAATTTAACCAAGAGTTTTATTTGGCTTTTACGCAAGTCGCGGTGTTACCAGTTGAAACATTTACCAGGCCGCAACAGACAGTCAGCGATTGGTATCAGGCGCTTGCGAATTATTCAGATCAGGTCGCCGGCAATTATTTAGCAGTTGTTTCTGTCCAGCCACAAATTTCCGGGGAAGGAAAAATTTTAGGAACCATGATTGATCGATTGGCGACTATACCAAAAGTTTGGTCGCCAGTAGCTTTTGATAATTGTCGTCAATCCGAACCAGTGCCAGAAGTTACATCCAAGCCTAATGAGTTTATATATACGCCACCTGATGTGCGGTCGGTCGAGTCAGGCTTAAGAAAAATATTAAACATTCGATAAGCAATCATGAAGAAATCAAAAACAAAAAATAGAACAAAAAGAAAATCTGCCAAGCGGCATCAGCAGTACCCAGTGCACTACTTAGCGATCATCTTAATCGTATTTTTGCTCTTGCAGGGATTTTTGATCAGTGCCACGCAAATTACTCATTGGCAGACAGGAGTTTCGCTACTGGATGTGCGCCAGGAAGTTGCCCTAGTTGCCGCTGATCTGATGAAAGTTTTTCAACCGGCACTTGATCTGTATCAGAACGTCCATACGTTTTACCAATTGGCAGCTACGGAAACGATCGCGCTTTTAGCAGATACCAATCCCATAGGCGAAGTGGTATCAGTGGCTAGTGGTATAGATGAATTTTACGCCCAAGCAAGTATCCAAATGGCTAAAATGTTAGATGTCTCGGAATTGGCTCAACGGTCAGGACTAGTCGCAGGCATTTCAATATAAAAAATTATGTATCAGACGGCTAAAGCAATTTATTATTTTTTAATTATGTTCCTATTAGGAACCGCGCTTTTTGTCATGCAGCCGACTGATATTGCGGAAGTTAGAAACTGGCAGGCGGGGATCAAGAGTCAGCTTAGTGTCGCTTGGCAGCAAACTATAGGTGATCACCCGTTTTTTGCGGATTTTGCCTTAATTTATGAGAGTGTGGATAACTTTTATAAACTGGCTGCAGGTGAGACCATTGCTTTAATTGCTGAGCCTGATTCGGATTCCGATCTGGTTTACGTTTATAGCCAAGTTTATCAGAGTTTGGCAAAGACCGCGCAACCGCCACCTGATGCTGATTTAGTATACAAAACCGCACAAATTACCATTCCGCTGAATTTTATGAGCGGGGAAGCTATATACAACATTGTGCCTTACCGTAGTATCGTACAAACAATTGGTGGATCAGTGGCAGGCGCTTCGGTTGCGAGTCCATGGGTAACGATGCAAGACGCGGTCACCGGCCAAAATTACTGTTTGGCCGTTTACAACGGGCATGTCAACAAATATTTGGGGGAGTGTAAAGACGATTATTACTAGAAGGTAATTTTGAACAGTTTATTGTCGTCTAAAAGATAAATGCTTCGTTGCGCCTCATCCACCGAAAAGTCGGTTAGACTGCCCGTGGTTGGGAAATAGATTTGATTAATGAGCGCGCCTTGCTTGCTGACTATCAGCAACCGTTTTTTATTGGCTTCCAGAATGTAAATATTGGAAGCAACCGAAAGTTTCGTGGCATTAGTAAGACTGTCTGACATCGCGGGCAAGGGAAAGGCTTGTGGCTGGCCACTAACGTATTTAATCATATGATCAGGGAACAGCACGTAGATATCTTTATCTAAACTAAAATCGCGAGCCTCGTTAAATTCACCGCGCGCTGAAACTTGCGTTTGATACTTATTGTTGCTGCCAGTGATTTTGACAATTTGATCATTTTTATCCAAAGCATAAAGCGAGGTCGCATAAGTCTTCAGACTGATGATATCCGCATCACTGATGCTCATCATAAGTTCGAATTGCTTTAAAGTAGTATCAATACGATGAAGTTCATTATTGGTCGAAACAACCACCCCGGCCGGCGTGAAGTGGGCGATGGAAGTGATATTGTTTTTCAGACTGTTAAGCAAAAAATAGTCGTTTAAATTGCCGGCAAATAGCGAAAGGGAGTTGGAGTCTTGATTGGCAAATAGGAAACCGCTTGGCGATTTGGCAAGAAAAATCGGGTGGCGCTTGAGATCCACATAAACTTTGGGGTTAGTGATAATGTTGATTTTATTGACCTGGTTTTTTATTTGTTCGACCTTGGGACCGACTTCGTCGGCTTTATCTTGACTTAGTTGTTGCAGCGTGGCCCAGTCGCTTTCCAGGATCTTAAGCTGCGCCTGGGCTTCATCATCGTTTTTATAAATAAGCGCTGACTGGGTGTTGTCAATGTCGGTGTTAATTTGGGTGACCAGGGTATTAATTTTGTCTTGAGTTTTTTTGGCATTAATCTTCAGCGCATAGAAACCAAGATTAATGACAAACATCAAGAGAAAAATTGTGAAGCTAATAAAGAAAAATTTGCCGGCCCGAGTCAAATTTTTAAAATATTGCCAGTGGAATTGTGGGAATTTTAACCCTTTCAAATTGATCTTAGGCAAGTGCAATTTGACTAATCGCGGTCCTGGACTTTCCACCGCGATGTCCTCTGGAAGCGGGGCGTAAGACATTTGCAGAGGCATGCTAACAGGTGCTTCCGCGATTTTTCTGGAAAATTGCAGCAGGAAAGTGCAGAAGGCCTGCTCTATCCCAAGCGAATCTCGCAAGATTTTAGAAATTTCATCACAGGCACGCGGAAGCGGATATTGATTCAGGAGCCGCCCGAATAACTCTAAAGAGACATAATCAAAGATATTGGCCGTGGTGATGATGAGACCATCGTTATCTTTAAGTTTTCCCTGGGTGAAGTTTTGAAAGGTTTTCAAAGGATGTCGATTGAGCTTTTCGGCAGGCAGAATTTCCAAAACTTCTCCCCGTCGTAAAAGCCAAGCCGAGGTCAGCCCGTCATTGGCCAGATAAATATCGTCACCAGATTTTAAGCAGATGAGACAGGAAAATTTTCCAACCCAGGACTTGTGTCCTTCGTGGGCCAAATCTGCCAGATTTTGGTTAACCTGGCTTAGCGCTTGCTCAAATAAAGTTTCACCAGGCAGTTTTTTATTGTTGCGGAAGGAAGTTAAGATTATTTCCGAGATTCGCTTCAGATCATTGGCTTCAGATTTTCGCAGTAAATCTTTGAGTTGCGCTAAAATAAATACCTGTGAATTTGTGGACAAAGCCTCTTCGTACAAAATCAAAGAAGTTTTTTTATTCTGCGGGGGGCTTAAATAGATTTGATTTATTTGCGTGTCGAGTTTGGACATAAGCAGGATATATTGTACCATATTTTTGGATCAAAGACTAATTCATGTTATAATCAAAACATGCTGGCGCAGTTGTTATCCTCCAAACCCAAAACGAATTTAATTAATTTGCTTTTAGCGCATCCGGCTCGCAGTTTTTCATTTACCGAACTTCGGCTCGCGTCCGGTTGTCAAAGCAAATTATTAAAGTTGACACTCAAAGAACTTCGTCAGATGGAATTTTTGAACATTACCGAAAAAAAACGGGTGAAATACTACCAGACGAACAAGCACTTCGCTTTATATCCAGAGCTGGTTAATTTACTTCGAAAAGCCAGAAACGTACCCCAGGATTTGTTGGTGGCGAAGGCTTCTAAAATCGGCAAGTGCCGACTGATCGCGCTAACTGGCGTGTTTGTTGGTAAACCTCGGATTGAAACCGATTTGTTATTTGTAGGCAGAATCAGACCCAGCCGAGTTGCCAATTTTTTAAAAGTTGCCGAAAAGTTCGCGGAACAAGAAGTCAGCTTTACGATATTGACTCCACATGAGTTTGAATACCGAAAGAGTCTAAATGACCGGTTCGTCAAAAATATTTTAGAGAATAATCCCATCTTAGTTGTGGATAAGACCAAATATCGAAACTTGACTAAAAAGAAACGCGTATGGATCAGATAATGTCTATTTATAATCAGTTCTTAAGCTATTTTCCATCCAATCTTCACGGCGTGGTTTCATTAAGCTTAGTCGTACTGATAGTTGTTGGTATTTTTAAAGTTGTGAAGCGGGAATTTATCTATATTATTCTGTTGATTGTGTTACTGCCAGCCTCGGTGCCGATTCTAAAAAATATTTGGGAGAGTCTTGCCAATATCGTCAAGTTTCTCTTGACCAAGCGCTAAAAATTGTTTATTATTTATACAATTATTAACCTTTAATTACATGGGTGATGATAAAATGATGCCAGGTGCCCAACCTCTCGATGATGATGATACGGAGAAAGAAGAGAAAACTGATGATGGCACCAGCGCAGCTGATGATAGTGAAGAGGTTTAAAGAAAACTGCCCTTCCGCCAACTGGCGGATTTGGGGCAGTTTTTTAGAGGATTTAGTCGTTGTGGAGTAACAGTTTCACAAGTTGACCAAATTTACCCATTCTGGTGTATTAAGGCCTGGTTTACGGGCTTTTTTTATTTGATACCCGGGCTTTGACTGGTGGTTTTTAGTGGAATATAATGATTTGTAAGTGGTAAGTTGTGGATAAAAGTGGGGAAAAGTGGAAAACTAGCAACCAACATGTTTATAGGTGAATATACAATCAGCATGGATGCCAAAGGACGAATCGCGGTACCAGCCAAATTTCGATTAAAGCTGAATGCCTCTGCGGTTGTCACCAGAGGCCTAGATCAAAGTTTGTTCCTTTATCCAAAACAGGAATGGGAATTGCTTGCAGCCAAGCTTTCTGCTCTTCCATTGTCCAAAGCTTCTTCTCGGGCTTTTGCCAGGCTTATGTTGGCCGGGGCCTTTGAGGTGGATATTGATCGACAAGGTCGAATGATAATTCCTGATTATTTAAGGAAATTTGCAAGTTTAACTAAAAAAGTTGTTGCCGCCGGGCTTTATAACCGGATTGAAATTTGGGATGAGCAGGCGTGGCAGAATTATAAATCAAACACCGAACGGGAAAGTAGTAGCATTGCTGAAGGGCTAGGAGAGCTCGGAGTCTAGATGTCCCGATTTTTAAGAAAATTAAAAATCGAGGATCCACGATGACTGTGTCATCGGGACATGTCCCAGTACTTTTAAATGAAGTTTTAGCCTATTTAAATGTTGCGCAAGGTAAAAAGTTTATTGATGCCACAGTGGGTAACGGGGGACACTCTCTGGCGATTGCCCAAAGCTCAAGTCATGCCAAAATTTTAGGAATAGATTTGGACCAGGCCTCTTTAGATAACTTGCAAAGTCAAGTTGTGCAAAAAGGTTTGGACCAAAGAATCAAGCTGGTTCAAGGAAATTACAAGGACATTGATAAAATTCAAGATCAGACGGGTTTTGGTTTAGCAGATGGCATTCTTTTGGATCTGGGTTTTTCCTCCGTGCAACTTGCCGATCCTACGCGGGGTTTTTCATTTCAGGAAGAGGCACCGCTTGATATGCGCTATGATCAAAATGCTAGGTTAACCGCGCTTGAGGTCGTGTCGCAGTATCATCCCAAAGAATTGGAGCAAGTACTTTCCGAGTATGGTGAGGAAAAGTTTGCCAGAAGAATCGCCTCGGAAATTATCCGCCGGCGCAAAACCACTCCGGTTAAGACAACCCTGCAACTTGGCGACGCCATTCGCGCCGCTGTCCCGGCTGCTTTAAGATTTAAAGCCAATGATAACATCCGGCGGGTGTTTCAAGCCATTCGGATCGAAGTCAATCACGAGCTTAATAATCTTAAGGAATTTTTACTCAAAGCTTTAGATCTGCTATCTCTAAACGGACGATTGGTCGTAATTTCGTTTCACTCCCTGGAAGATCGGATAGTCAAAGAATTTTTAAACGTTCAGGCGAAAGACTGCGTTTGTCCTCCGGAATTTCCTACCTGTGTATGCGATAAAGCTTCGCGGATAAGGATTCTGACGCGCAAACCGGTTGTGGCGGGAAGCGAAGAATTACTCGCGAATCCGCGCAGCAAACCGGCAAAGTTGCGGGCGTGCGAAAAAATATAAATTAAAATAAAGGCGGCTTAATGCGTAATTTAACTTTAGTTTTTGCGGGTAATCCAACGATCAGGAAAACCAACGTCGTCGGTTCGACTTATCGCTGGAATATCGCGATTTTAGCAGCAATATTACTGATTGGTGTCTTGTATTTCTTTACGGTCAACAGTTTGGGCACTAAGGGTTATGCAATCCGCAAACTGGAACAACAAATTTTAGTCTTGGAAGAAAGTCAAAAAAATTTGCAGATGCAAGCTACGGAATCACAATCCATTAATCGGATTAAAGCTAATGCGCAAAAATTAAATTTCGTCCCCGCAACCAACGTGGCTTACCTCAAAGATTTCGACTTTGCTTTAAAATAATCAGCAATCCGAATGATTCGAGTTCCTTCCGAATTGTCTGAAACAAAATTAAATTCTTATAATCTAAGAATTTTTTTGTTAATGCTGATTTTCGCAATCGCCATGGGGCTCATCGCGATCAGATTGTTTAATTTACAAATTTTAAATCACAGTTACTATGCCAGCCTAGCTGCCAGTCAGCATAATACCGAAGCTACCATCAGTTCTAAGCGCGGGGAAATTTATTTTTCCTCTTTAGGTTCAGGCAGTCCAATTTTGGTTGCAACCAATGTCAGTAAAAATATGGTCTTTGCCGTACCTAAAGAAATTACAGATAAATCACAAACCGCTACCAAGCTCGCATCGCTTTTGGATATGAGCCAGGCTGATGTCTTAGCAAAAATTGAAGGTAATGGAAGTTTCGTAGTGTTGAAAAAACAAGTCGAGGACGATGTTTCCAGCAAACTTGCGGCGTTAAAATTGAAAGGCATACACTTGGAAGCCCAAGATATCAGATTCTATCCGGAAAAAGATTTGGCCAGTCAGGTCATCGGGTTCTTGGGTTTCCAAGGGGATAACCGAGTTGGACAGTATGGAGTGGAGGGTAGGTACGAAGAAAATTTGTCAGGTAGGCAAGGAATATTTAACGCCGATACGGATCCCTTAGGCCGTTGGATCCCTACGGCCACCAGGAATTTTTTGCCAGCGCAAGACGGTGATGATCTATATTTAACCATTGATTCAGTCATTCAGTTTAAAGTTCAGGATGTTTTGAAAAATTCGGTTGCCAAACATGGCGCTGACAGCGGCAGTGTCGTGGTAATTAATCCCAAAACCGGTGCGGTCCTAGCCATGGCCTCGGAACCAAGCTTTGATTTGAATAATTACGGCAAAGTTGAAGATCAATCCGTATACACCAATAAAGTTTTAGCCGCCGATTATGAGCCAGGGTCAGTGTTTAAAGCTTTCACCATGGCGGCGGCTTTAAACGAAGGCAAGGTGACCCCGCAAACCACATATATGGACGAAGGTTTGGTGCAAGTGGATGACAAACAGATCAAAAATTCTGATCCGAAACCCTTGGGAGAGCAGACCATGATTCAGGTTTTGAATGCCTCACTCAATACTGGTGCGGTGTTTGCGCAGCAACAAATCGGCAATGACAAGTTTCGGGAATATGTGGAAAGATTCGGATTCGGAAGACCGGTTGAGTTTGACCTCGCCGGACAAACTGCTGGGGATATCGATAACCTTGACCGTAAAGGAAGTGTGTTTTTTGCCACCGCCGCCTTTGGTCAGGGGATAACGATCTCGCCGCTGCAGCTTGCCCAAGGTTATAGCGCCTTAGCCAATAGCGGCAAAATGGTAACTCCTTACATTGTCAGCCAGATTGTGCATCCGGATGGAAGTGTGACCAAGACCGATCAACGGGATCCGCGGCAAGTGATCGATTCCAAGACGGCGGTAGAAATTTCCGCGATGCTGGTGGATGTGGTGGAAAATGGTCATGGTAAGAACGCGGCGGTGAAGGGCTACTATATCGCCGGTAAAACTGGAACCGCGCAGGTGGCGGCTAAATTCAAATCAGGGTATGATCCAGATACCAACATCGGGACATTCGTGGGTTACGGTCCCGTTGATGACCCTCAATTTTTGATGGTCGTGCGGATCGATAACCCCAAAGACGTGAAATTCGCCGAATCTACTGCTGCCCCGACATTTGGCGAAATCGCCAGTTTTATCCTAAATTACCTGCAAATCCCGCCGTCACGACAATGATTACTTTTGTAAAAAATATCTTAGCGATACTCGCCAAACTGACCTTGGTTCGTTTTCAGCCAAAGGTTGTGGCGATTACCGGCAGTGTCGGGAAAACCTCAACCCGTGCGGCTGTAGAAAATGTTTTAAAATCCACCTACACTGTTCGTGGTCCAACCAGTAATTACAACAATGAAATCGGGGTGCCTCTAACAATTTTAGGTTTTCAGAGCCCTGGAAAAAATCCGTTGGGGTGGATCTGGATTTTTTTGGTAAGCCTAGTCAAACTTATTTATACGCATTATCCGAAAGTTTTGGTGCTGGAATTGGGCGCGGACCGGCCGGGTGACATTGAATATTTGGTCAATTTGATCGGCAGAATTGACGTGGCGGTTCTAACCGACATTGGTCTTTCACATTTGGAATTTTTTAAAGGTCCGGAAAACTTGGCGCGAGAAAAAACCACCCTGATTAAAAAATTATCCAAAGACGCCACGGCGGTTTTGAATTTGGACAATCCCAAAATCTTCGCCGCAAAGTCGGAAACCAAAGCCCAAGTTTTAGGCTATGGTTTTGGCTCTAATGCAGAAGTTCAGGCTTCAGATTTTCATGTCATTCAATCCGACGGTCATTGGGGCGCGAATTTTAAAGTTCATCATAAAGGTACGGTCGTTCCGTTTTTTTTGCCGCTGGCGCTGGGTGCGCCAGCAGTCTATGCCGCGCTTGCCGCTTGTAGCGTGGGGCTTCGGTTTAACGTTAATCTGGTTAAAGCTTCCGAAGGTTTGAAAAAATTTGCACCACCTCCTGGGCGCCTGCATTGGCTTTCAGGTATTAAACACACCAGTATCATTGATGACACATATAACTCCTCGCCTGATTCGAGCATGGCAGCGCTTGCGGCTTTGGATAAAATCGGCCAGAAACGCAAATTATTGGCCTTTGGCAGTATGGCGGAGCTTGGCAGCCAAACTGCCAGCGGGCATCGGCAAGTAGCTGAAACGATTGCGAAAAGCGGGATTAATTTGGTATTTTTGGTTGGTGAGCATGCTAGGATTATCGAAGAAGAATTAAGCAAACATAATTTTGCCGGTAAAGTTTCCTGGTTTGCCACAGCTGACGAGGCCCGTATCCCAATCCAGGATGCGTTGGAGGAAGGGGACACAATTTTAGTTAAAGGCTCACAATCAGCCAGGATGGAAAAAATCGTGAAGGAGATTATGGCCGAACCCTTACGCGCGCCAGAGTTATTGGTTCGTCAATCGCTCGACTGGTTGAACAAACCCTAGGAATTGCTTATAATATTTGGGCTTATTTTTTGGACTTTGATTTTTGAATTTTGAGCTTTTCATGGCCCTATCGTCTAACGGCTAGGACGCACGGTTCTCATCCGTGTAATCCGGGTTCGATTCCCGGTGGGGCTGCCAAAATTGACTATTATAAACTGTGGTATACTGTCCTATATCATTAACCTTCCGAATATGGAACCAAACTCTGATCAAAGCGCCAACCCTGGTTTTTTACGGAAATACCAGGGCTCTCTGATTATTGCCGCGATAGTCGTCGTGGCCATAGTCATTTTTGTAGCCAATAGGAACGGGGGGCCAGAAAACCAAAACGAAAACGAACAAACAAACGAACAGACAGACAACACAGATCAAAACGAAGACCAAGACAATTTGAGGCAAAATGGTTCTACCGATAATGATGGGTCAGCTCAATCCACAGGTAACGTCACGGCCAAAGGAATCTTAATGAGTTCGGATGATCCAATTCGCGGAAACCTTATGCTTACGAGTGAAGCTTCGAAAATTTATATTGCCACGGTTCGAGACTTTAGCGTCTTACTTCAAAAGCAAGTGACCCTGCAAGCCGAAGGCGATATTAATAATTTTAAGTTCCTAGGCTTTGCGGAAGGACAAGGACTTGTGTCCGGCACAGACACGCAAGCGGTTGGTGGCGGAGACACACTGCCAGTAGCTGATGTGAGATTTGAAGGGACTTTCCGAACCTCGGACAATGTGGATCGTGGTAATTATATGATTGTTTCCGGGTCTACCAAGGTTTGGCTTATATCCGTACGCGATTATTCGCCATTATTGGGCATGGAAGCAGTGCTAACCGCGACTGGGACCATTGATAGTTTTACTAACGCCACAGTTGTGAAAAAGTAAAAGCTTCTATCAAAAGAGCTAAAAAACCTGTATAATATATACAGGTTTTTTTTAAGTTGCGCATAATGAATAATGGCTGAAACAGAAAATAAACTAAGCTTTCCGAAGGGTTTTTTGTTAGGTGCGGCGGCATCGGCGCACCAGGTGGAAGGCCAGAATATAAATTCTGACTGGTGGTATTGGGAACAGCAGGGGAAATTACCAAAATCGGGGCAGGCTGCCGATCATTATAATCGCTTTGAGGAAGATTTCGGGATCGCGCAGACAATTGGGTTAAACGCCATGCGTATCTCCATTGAATGGGCAAGGATAGAACCTTCCGAGGGTCAATGGGATTCGGAAGCCATTGAACATTACAAAAAAGTTTTAAAGTCCATGAAAGCACATGGACTGACCCGCATGGTGACGCTTTGGCACTGGACACTCCCCAAATGGTTTGCGGATAAGGGTGGGTTTGAAAGTAAGGCTGGGATTGAGGCGTTTGCCAGGTATGCTTGGTTTGTGGCCCAAAATTTAGGATCAGAGATTGATTTGTGGGAGACATTAAATGAGCCGGAAACTTTTGCGCAACAAGCCTACACCCTTGGAAAGTTTCCACCATTTAAAACGAGTAATCTGACTTATTTGCGTGTGATTCGGAATCTAATTTTAGCTCACAAACAAGCGTATCGAGCCATCAAAGCTGCGTATCCGCAAGCCAAAGTCGGCATCAGTAAAAATTTTAGCTATTATGAACCATTTCGAAAATATAATTTTTTAGATCAACTCATTGTATTTTTTGCTGATCGGATTGGGAATCAATATTTTTTGGAGAAAATCCGGAAGCAACTGGATTTCATCGGACTTAATTATTATTTTTTTAATCGCGTCCGGTTTGATTTTATCTGGGGATACAGGGAAATGAATTTAAATTCTACTTCGCCGCAAATGACTTCCGAAGATTCTCAAAACCGTTCTGACATGGGTTGGGTTTTGTATCCAAAAGGAATTTACCATTTAGCGCTGGAATTAAAAAAATACAATTTACCCATCTATATCACGGAAAATGGCTTGGCTGATACCCAGGATAGTCGGAGACATAAATTTTTACAGGAAACCCTCGAGTGGGTAAAGCAAGCGATCATCCAAGGAGTATCCATAAAAGGTTATCTGCACTGGTCTTTGACTGATAACTATGAGTGGACGAACGGGTTTGGCCCAAGATTTGGTCTGGTGGAAATAGACTACGCGACGCAAAAAAGAACGGTGCGGAAAAGCGCCGAGATATTTAAACAAGTAAACATACCAGCATGATTTTAAGTTGGATCACAATTGCCTTATCGGGATATTTGCTTCTGGCTTTTACCGGGATTGCGGATAAGTTTTTAGTATCCAAAGTTGTCCGCCAACCGATCGCTTACGCTTTTTACACGGCCATCACTGGTCCATTTTCGTTAGTTTTGGCGCCATTCGGCGCTAAACTTCTAAGCCCGCATGATTTCGTGGTGGCCTTGGTCAGCGGTATTTGTTTTATTACTTTTATATATTTTTCCTATTCTGCAATCAGAGAAAGCAGCGTTTCCCGAGTCATGCCCATTCAGGGAGGACTGGTGCCCATGTTTGTGTTTCTATTTTCGTACCTGATCTTGGGTGAACGTTTGGCCGGTTCGCAAACCTTTGGTTTTTTGTTTTTGGTTGCTGGTGCGGTTTTGATTTCTTTTCGCAAAGAACATGGCGCGTGGACACATAAGGCCCTGCTGTTTGCATCCTTGGCCGCGGCCTTTCTGGCCATGTCGTCGGTGTTGACCAAATATATTTTTGATCACAGCAATTTTATTTCGGGGATGGTTTGGACCAGAATCGGATTTATTATCCCAATCCTGCCGATTTTAATGTTTAAGAAGAACCGGAAAGCTATTTTTAATGCGCCGAAAGAAGCGGGTGTCAGAAATGCGGTGCTCTATTATTCCTCCCGAGCAACAGGCACCGTCGGCGGATTTTTGCAAAACTACGCAGTTTCACTCGGTTCAGTTTCGGTAGTCAGCGCCTTGCAGGGTACGCAATTTGTCTTCTTGTTACTTTTAACCAGTTTTTTTTCGGTATATTTTCCAAGTGTGCTCAAGGAAAAAATCAATCCCGCGGTCATTGCCTTGAAACTCATGGCCATCATTTTGATTTCTTTTGGGCTTTACTTGATTACAAAATAGAATGATGAGATTTTGGAAATATTTAGCGCTGACCATAGTACTCGTCCTGGGAGTTTATGGATTTTTTTATTTTCGATACAGTCCTGCTGTTAACGTTGATTGGGGATTGACGTTTTCGTATTCGGAAGCCAAGGGTTTGGGTTTTGACGACCGCCAAATGTATTTGGATGTGCTTTCGGACCTGAAACCCAAAAAAATCCGCCTGATGACTTATTGGAAAGATTTGGAAAAACAACAGGGTATTTATGATTTTTCCCACATTGACTGGCAGTTAGAGCAGGCGGAAAAATATAATGCTGAAGTGCTGTTGGTTTTGGGCCGCAAGCAACCGCGCTGGCCAGAATGCCATGAGCCGGATTGGTATATATCCCTACCCCAGCCTGCGCAAGATCAAGCAGTAATGAATTTCATCAAGACTTCGGTTGATCATTTTAAATCGTTTGATGTGATAACAGCCTGGCAAGTGGAAAACGAGCCGTACTTTAGTTTCGGCGACATGTGTCCGACTATTTCCAAAGATTTATTTACAAAGGAAGTGGCAATGGTACGACAACTGGATAACCGGATAATTGTGGGTACAGACAGCGGCGAACGGGGTTCCTGGATTCCGACGGCCAAATCCGGGGTTGATGTTTTGGGCGCGACTTTTTACCGGGTTTCCTATGATGAAAAATACGGTGGATATTATAAATATCCGGTACCGCCAAGTTTTTTTCGCATGAAAGCTGGAATTTTAAAAACATTTACCGCTGTGGATAAAGTCTGGGATGTGGAATTGCAAATGGAACCATGGTTTACGAATGGCGCGATAAATACGCCACTGGATATTCAGAAAACCCTGATGAATCCGAAAGTTTTCGCGGAAAATATAGAATATGCGAAGAAAAGCGGGTTGGAAGCGCATTATTTATGGGGGGTCGAGTGGTGGTATTGGATGGCAAAGATAAACAATGATTGGGGGCTCTGGGCTGCGGCCAAAGATTTTCTAAATTGATATTGACTGAAACATTCTATCAGTGCTATCGTAAAAATAGATAGAAAAAGTGTTTAAAAATTAATTACCCGCCTATGCCGAGGCTTCGGCGGGCAGGCAAAAGAAATCAAAACTTATGTCAATATCAAATGTCTTGGTTATTTACGAAATTGCGTACAAAGCCTCACAAGTTCGAAGTAAAAGAGCATATAAGCAGTTTGAAATCTGGGTGAAAGACATTGTTCGAACTTATCATGATGCGGCGATAGAACGAGTGGCCAACATGCATCTGTTTCGTCTACGAAGCCAATTCGCAATTTAGTTTGGCGTAGCCTGTGGGAGAGTAATATTTTTGGTTAGTTCCTCAAAATTCGGCAAGTCTTTCATGTCCTTGATCCCCAAGTGTTGCATGAATTCCAGGGTAGTTTTGTAAAGTTGCATGCGTTTGTCGTTGGCGGATTGGACTTTTTCAATAAGACCCCGGATCAGCAGGTGTCGCAAGCTGTATTGGGAATTGACGCCGCGGATATTTTCGATTTCCGCTTTGGACACCGGCTGACGATATAGAATTATTGCTAAAGTTTCTAAAGACGCGTCTGTCAGTTTTTCACGTAGTTCCAGTGCCAGAAATTTCTTGACCAAGACGCTATTGTCCGGATTTGAGGCGAGTTGTAATTTATTATTGGTTGCCAGTAAAATGATGCCAGAGGTTTGATTATCTGCCACCAGTTCGTTGCTGGCTTTTTTCAATTCTTCTTCGGAAACTTCAAAAGTCTCCCCAAGCTCTTTGATGCTCACTGGCTTGCTGGCCACAAACAGAACCGAAAGAATTTGTGATTTAAGTTTGGTTTGATCCATGTTTTGTGATCATAATATCACCAAAGTGTTCGCTTTGCTCCAAAGCCACGATCCGCTGTTTGGTCAGTTCCAGCAGAGCTAAGAAAGTGACAATCACTTCGGTCTTACTCTTGGCTTCTTTGAGCAGTGAAGATAGGGAAGTTTCCAGTTTTTCTGAGATTAGTTTCTGAATGTGGTTGATTTTATCCGAGATGGAAATCACTTCTCGCATGATTTCTTTGGGCAAGCGGATAATATTCTTCAGCTCCGCGGCGAGATTACGCAAGGTTTGACTCAAAATCCTGACATTCAGGTCAGAATCCGGGACAAAAATCACACGGTCGGAAAAATCCACCTCATGGGTCCAGGATTGCTTTCTGGTCAGATCCAGCCGACGCAGGAACTTTGCCGCTTCTTTATATTTTTTATACCGCAGTAGCTGCGCGGTTAGATCAAAAGCCGATTCTTCTTCTTCGGTTCCCAAATCAAGGTTTGGCAACAAGGATTTGGATTTGATAACCAAGAGTTTGGCGGCAATTACTAAAAAATCCGCCAGGTTGATGGGATTTTTCTCTTGGAGATTTTTGACGTATGATAAAAACTGTTCTGTGACTTTGGCCAAAGCCAAAGTCGAGACATCCAATCGTTGATCTTCGATCAACTGCAATAATAGGTCTAAAGGACCCTCAAATTGTTCGGTTTTTATTTGCATGAGGAGAGGATAGCGGTTAGCGTGAGAATCAAATGTCCATCGCGAGCGACTGCTTTATATATTAAGCTTAACCCTTGGCAGTCGCGCCTGCCCGTTCCGAAACGGAACGTTCGGGCGGGTGGCGATCCCTCCCAAGAGAGATTGCCACGCCTGCCTGCCGGCAGGCAGGTCGCCGCCCGGAGTAATTCATAAAGATCAAGCGGCTCCTCGCAATGGTGCTAAGTTTTCTTTATGGCAAAATTGCCAGGGGTTGGATTTTCAAGTTTCAGATAATCTTTCACATTCATGATCACGGACTCCGTATATGACCCTGCTGGTAAATTTATTTTTTTGTTCTTCAGAAGTTTCTTGTCGATAAACATAGGAAGAGCAAACAATGAGCCAAATGGCGGAATCAACCCGATCTTTGATCTCAGCTTGGTTACAATATCTTTTTCTTTGGCCATGGAAACCTTATCAACGGTCAGTTTCGAAAGCGCTTTAAAATCGCAATTATTGCCAGCCGGAAGTACGGCTAGATATAATTTTTTCTTGCCTTTCAAAAGTACAGCCTTTGCCACTTCTGTCAGTTTTACATCCTGGGTTTCCGCCGAATCAAAAGCCGTGTAGACTTTTCGATGTTCTACAACTTCGAATTTGATTTTATTTGCTTTGAGAAGTTTTTCTAATGGTTTTGAAATCATGGTATAGAGATATCTCTAGAGATAAGTACGTACTTAAGTCTGTAATTAACTTTTCTTTTTTTTCGGTAAGTCCATTTTGATGTGGAGTTCTTTGAGTTGTTTGTCTGTAGCAGGGGAAGGGGCATCCATGACTGAAGTTTGGCCAGAGGAATTCACTGGGAAGGCGATAACCTCGCGAATGTTTTCTTCGTTAGCCAGAATCATGAGCAGTCGGTCAAATCCCGGGGCAATGCCAGCGTGGGGCGGCGCGCCATATTCGTAAGCATTAATCAGGTGTCCAAATCTTTCTTCGATTACTTCCGGCGCCAGTCCCATGATTTCAAAGATTTTTCGCTGGACCTTGGGGTCAGAAATTCGCACCCCACCCGAAGCCAGTTCAAACCCGTTGCAGACGAGATCATACTGCTGGGCGCGCAAATTTTCTAAATCCTCACCTTTCATCAGCTTGTCCACGTGTTCTGATTTAGGCGCCGAGAAAGGATTATGTGTGAAAGTTAATTTGCCGTCATCATCTTTTTCAAATAGAGGAAAATCGACGACCCAGGCAAAAGCTAAGGTGTCCGGATCTTTGTCTTTTCGCAAATCAAATTTATCTGCGCCGAATTGTTTGACGGCTTCTTCGTGCGTAAATACCGGGAAAGGTTTGGTTAGGATTTTTTTGCCGCACGATTCGGCAACGTAAATCATCAAGCCTTCGACCAAATCCAGCACGTCACGTTCTTGGACGAATGACATTTCCAAATCAATTTGCGTGTGTTCCAACTGGCGGTCACCGCGTAAATCTTCGTCGCGCATAGCTCTAGCGATCTGGTAATACTTTTCAAATCCGGCAATCATCAAAAGTTGCTTGTATTGCTGTGGCGCTTGTGGCAGGGCGTAGAATTTTCCAGGCTGCATCCTTGACGGGACAAGAAAATCTCTCGCGCCTTCCGGCGAAGTTTTAGTCAGCATCGGTGTTTCAATTTCCATAAAGCCCGCCTTGTTTAAATATTCACGCACCAAAGTCGCGGCTTTGTGACGTAATTTTAAGTTTTTCGCCATGCGCTCGCTTCGCAAATCCAGGTAGCGATACTTCATGCGCGCTTCTTCGTTGACTTTTCTGGTGTCTTCATTGAGTTCAAAAGGCAGCGCCTTGGCGCGACTTAGGATATTTAGTTTTGTCATTTCCACCTCAACTTTGCCGGTTTCCAGATCAGGGTTGATTTGTTTGGCATCGCGTTCTTTGACCGTGCCTTCGACTTCAATCACAAATTCATTTCGGATTTCATTAGCCGCGGTATGCGCTTCAGCCGAGACTTTCGGATTGACAACGAGCTGCATCAGCCCGGATTTATCGCGTAAATCCAAAAAAATGAGCTTGCCGTGATCGCGGCGGATGTGAACCCAGCCTGCAAGCTTCACGGTTTTGCCAACCTGGTTGATAGTGTCTTTAATCAGTGTCCGTTGCATGGAATTTTGCTTGAATATTATACCAGAAATAAAGCATTTGACCAACTCGCTACTCTATTTATGCTATAATCTTCTTATGCTAAACCCCGTTAGACATTTCGGGGATTAATAAATAATTGAAAATACTAGATTAATTAAATATAAAATATTAACTATCACCTATGTCTAACGGGGTAAACAAAATTGTCTTAGATCTAGAGACGCAGAAGTCGTTTGAGGAGGTGGGGGGACGGGATCGAAACCATTTGCTCAAAGTTTCCGTGGTTGGGATTTATTCGTATCCTCTGAATAAATACCTGACTTTTACGGAAGACCAGTTGTATAAATTGGGCGAGATGCTTTCTAAGTCTGATCAAATCATTGGTTTTAATATCAAAAATTTTGATTTCGCGGTCCTGCAACCGTATTTGAATTTTAAACTGGCTGAGATTCCTACTCTGGATATCTTAGAAGAAGTCGAAAAAATCATTGGACACCGCGTGAAATTGGATAATTTGGCGCAGACAACTCTGGGAGTGGCCAAATCTGGTGATGGTTTGCAGGCTTTAAAGTATTACAAGCTTGGCCAAATCGAAGAATTGAAAAAATATTGCCTGGATGATGTGAAAATCACCAAAGACCTGTATGACTATGTCCGGCAGTATGGCAAGCTTTTGTATAAGGATTATTTCGAAACCAAAGAAATCAAAATTAGTTTCGCAGAACCGGTGGTGCAGAAACCCGTGAGCAGGCAAGCCAGTTTATTCTGAAATCCGAATACCAATATCGAAATAATTCAAAGAGGACGCCATTGCGAGGAGCCGCTTGCTCAACATGAATTACTCTGGGCGGCGACGTGGCAATCTCTCTTGTGAGGGATCGCCACGCGACTGCCAAGATTTAAGCTCATCGATAAAGCAGTCGCTCGCGATGGGGCAGTGCTTCGTATTTATGTATGAAAAAATTAGTCGTCACAGCGTCAATCATAGTCCTGATATTGCTTAGTTATTTTATTTTCATCCCAGCGTTCGCCGGGAGGCTTGTCATTGATCCAGTTTTGCATTTGGGATTGTTTCAGATTCACTGGTATGGTGTGACTTTGGCCGCGGCAATTCTGGCTGCATTTTTTGTCATTCGCCGACATGCCTGGAAATTTGGCATCAGTGTGGCCGACATTGATGATTTTTCGTTTTGGGCAGTGGTTGTGGGTCTGGTCGGCGCCAGGCTTTATTATGTAATTTTTAGCTACGATTATTTTTCGCAGAATTTAGGCGAAATTTATAAAATTTGGCACGGCGGGCAGTCCATATATGGCGCGATCCTAGCCGGCTTGATTGTCCTTTATGTATATTCTCGAAAAAAAGCTTATGGTTTTTGGCAGTTGTTTGATGCGGTGGCACTAGGCTTGCCTTTAGGGCAAGCGATTGGCCGATTTGGCAATTTTTTCAACCAAGAAGCATACGGGGCGGTTACGAGTCTGCCTTGGAAAATGTATGTGGATGCCAATCAGCAGTTTCATCACCCCGCTTTCCTGTATGAAGCGATATGGAATATCATTATTTTTTTCATTTTGTTTAGATTACTCGGCAAGGTCAAAAGCGGAGCCTTGGCTTTGTCTTACGTCGCGCTTTATTCACTGGGCAGATTTTTTATCGAAGGCACGCGGGTGGATAGCTTTTTCTTATTAGGATTCAGGGTTGATCAGGTTGTGGCGTTTTTGCTCATCGTAACTTTTGGTTGGCTGATTTTTTTGCGACAGAAAGCCCATTGATAAAAGACCCTAAAACTGGTATTCTTGGAGGGTCATGTTTAATAGAATTTCTTCAACTACTCTGGGTCTTTTAATGCTGGTTTTACTGCTTGGTTCCACGGCCGGCAACACTTCTAATTATTATGTCTTGGGCTGGTCAGTCGCGGTTTTAATTTTGGCATCATTGGTCATTAATTTTAAGCGACTGAATTTCACCTGGCCGCACTTACTTTTACCGATAATTTATTTGATCAGCAGCGGCAGTATTTTCGCGATTATTACGGATTCGACCTGGCGCTTGGTGTTTCTAATAGTCGCTTCCGTGGTTTTTGGGATTTTGGAAATGAAGCTTGGGCGGGAAAGTCATTTTCTGCAAAATGTTTATTTATTGTCCGTGTTTGGTCTATACCTGGCTTTGTTTGCGGTAGAATTTTATTTTGATCTGCAGATTTGGTGGTTTGTGCTGGCTGTTTTCGCCCTCACGTATTTTTTGGCGATTCAGGGTTTTGCCGGATTCGATTTGCCAGCCAAAAAATATTTTTATTTGCTGCTGGCCATGATTTGCGCGGAAGCCGCCTGGGGTTTAAGTTTTTGGCCGATTTATTTTCTTGCCGCCGCGGTGATATTGTTTTGTTTTTATTATGTGCTGTGGCTGTTTGCTTTTTCCGCTTTTTTCGGCCGTCTGACGCGCCAAAAAGTTTACTGGCAATTAGCGTTAGTGACCATAGTTTTGTTCTTAACTTTATCCACGGCTGCATGGAAACCACTTACATGAGAAAGGAAGAGTATGTCGCGTAAACAAATTATCTGGATGATTGTTATTGGTTTTTTTGTTGGCGCTTTGGGCAGCCTGATTTTAGGTCACTTCGCCTTGCCTTATTTTTCAACTTACAAAGGTTTGTCTTGGCTTTCGAAATTTACTTCAAATGCCCCGATTGTCATTAATAATAGTGAGCAGGTTTATCTTAACGAAGGCGTGAATTTAATTGACCTGGCCAAGCAAGTTGGCAACTTCACTGTTTCGATTTATGACGCGAAGAATAATTTTTTGGGTAATGGTTTGATTATCACAGCAGATGGTTTGATTTTTACTACAAGCTCGGTGATCCAAAAAAATAAACAATTAAACGTTATGACAAGCGATGGTAAGCAATACGAAGCGAGCATCAAACAGTCGGATGCCCAAAGTGGTCTGGTTATCATCTCTATTTCTGCTTCGAATTTGCAAATCGGCCAGTTTGATAAAAGCGAGGATCTCAAACCAAGCCACCGGGTGCTCTATATTGGCCGCGGGAATGTAAAATTTGAACATAAGGTCGTATCAGGTTATATCGTTGAAAGTTTGGCTAACCAAATCGGAACCAAGCGAATTATGAGTGATGCCGTAACTGGTTCGGATTATTTTGGTGGCCCGATTGTCAATCTTTCTGGGCGGGTAGTCGGTCTGACAGTAAATAGTGAACAAAATATTATTGCCGAAAATTTGCAGATTGTATTAACCAAATATTTATCTGACTCCCATGAATAAAGATTGTGTTTTCTGTAAAATCATTGCCGGTGAAATCCCATCGGATAAAGTTTATGAGGATGAGTTTGTGTTGAGTTTTCTAGATCTGCATCCAGTGATGCCTGGGCACACTTTAATTATGCCGAAACAACATAGTGATGGTTTTTTAAGTACCGACGACGAGATACTGAGACAATTAGTGCCAGAGATGAAAAAAATTGCCAAGGCTGTGATGCAGGTCACGAGTGCTCATGGAGTCAATATCAGTACGAATCATGGAGCCGCAGCTGGTCAATCAGTGTTTCATTTGCATTTTCATATTATTCCAAGATTTGACAAAGATGGCCTCAAGCCCTGGCCGCATCAAGAATCAGAGCCGAAAAGTCGCAAGGAAATCGCGGAAGCGATAAAAAAACAGCTGTCATGAAATATTTGATTACCGGTGGAGCAGGATTTATTGGCTCCAATTTTATACATTATCTGTTTGATAAATATCCGGAAATTGAGATTATCAATCTGGATAAACTTACTTATGCCGGGAATCTGGATAATCTGAAAAAATTTTCCGCCGAAAGCGGATCCGCCTCTGGCGGAGAAAATTACCGCTATAAGTTCGTAAAAGGCGATATCGCGGATGCGGAATTGGTGAATAAATTAGTTCGACAGGTGGATGTGGTTGTGAACTTCGCGGCCGAATCTCACGTGGACCGTTCCATTCTTGATCCGGCAGTTTTTATAAAAACAAACGTTTTGGGCACGCAAGTCCTTTTAGAGGCTGCTCATAAAAATGGCAAAAAAAGATTCCATCATGTGTCCACGGATGAAGTTTATGGTTCCATCTCACTGGATTCAGATGAAAAATGGACAGAAGAAAGTCCATATCAGCCACGGAGTCTTTATTCCGCGAGCAAAGCCGCATCCGATCATTTGGTTCGCGCGTATTTTCATACCTTTGGTCTGCCAGTGACGATTAGCAATTGCGCCAACAACCTCGGGCCATATATGTATCCAGAAAAATTTATTTCGCTGGCCATCACTAATTTACTGGAAGGTAAAAAAGTGCCAGTGTACGGAGAAGGCAAACAAGTGCGAGAATGGCTGCATGTGGAAGATCATTACGTAGCGATTGATTTGATCTTGGAGAAAGGCAAGGTTGGTGAAACCTATTTCGTCGGCCCTCCAGACGAAGATCGACCCAATAATTTGGAAACGATCAAAAAACTTTTGAAAATAATGAATCTGCCGGAAGATCGGATTGAATTTGTGAAAGACCGACCCGGGCATGATGTCAAATATGCCATGAACACCAGTAAAATTAGAAAAGAACTCGGTTTTACACCCAAGTATTCACTGGACGAAACCTTGAAAAAAACAGTAGAATGGTATCAGACGAATATCGAATGGTGGCAGAAAATCAAGGGCAGCCCGGAATATAAAAACTACTACGATCAACAATATGCCAAGCGATAAAGTGGGGTTGGAACCAGGGAAGAAAGTTGAAACCAAGAACCATGAAGGCCAGGTTAATGGCTGGCTCATGGAGATGTTTAAAAGTCCAGATGGCAGTAAGACGGAAGTATATTTGTCTGCTGCCCTGCCCGGTGCGTTTAAGGGTTATCATTTGCACCGGGTTCGAGCGGCCCGTTATGTTTGCCTGAAAGGCAAAATGAAAATCATCACCTACGAACAGCTAGGCGGAAAATGGACCCGGGTTGAAAATATTTTAGATTCGGAAATTCCACAACGATTATTTATCCCTAAGAATGTGGCTACAGGTTTAGAAAATATTGGGAGTGAAGAAGGCTGGCTTGTAAATTATCCGGATCCGGCTTATGACCCTGGTTTGAAAGATGAACAAGTCGAGTATACACAACAAGAATTAGAGCAGGGAATTATCAAATGAAAGTTTTAATTTTGGGCGCGAAAGGAAGTTTGGGTCAAACTTTTACTGATCTTTATCAGGATCAGGATGTGACTGCCTGGGACCATGATGAGCTGGATATCACACAAGCAGCCGCGGTGATAGAAAAAATCACTGCGCTTAAACCTGATTTGATCATCAACTGCGCGGCTTATAATTCGGTGGATAAAGCCGAGGAAGAACGGTCCAAAGCCAAACTAATCAACGGCACGGCCGTTGGGTTTATCGCCAAAGCGGCAAGCAAAATTGGCGCGACAGTAGTACAATTCAGCACTGCTTATGTCTATTCTGGTGATTCTGTTTCCGGCTACGAGGAATCAGATCCGCCAAGTCCCAGAAGCGAGTACGCGGAAAGTAAATTGCTGGGCGAAAACGAACTTTCGAAAAATCTAAAACAATATTATATCGTTCGAACAACCTGGCTATACGGCAAAATCAGTTTTACCGGCAAGCAGAATTTTGTCCAGATGATGATCCAAATGGCCGAAAGTCACCAGGACATTGACGGGATAGAGGATGAATTTGGTAATCCAACGTATGCGGTAGATTTGGCGAAAGCGACCAGAGAATTAGTGGAACAAAAAGCGGATTTTGGGATTTATCATTTGGTGAATGAGGGCACGGCGAGCTGGTATGACTGGGCCAAGGAAATTTTCAACGTCAAACATATCTTGAAAGCGAAACTGAATCCAATTTCCCGCGATCGCTTTATCCGGCCGGCGGCTCGTCCGAAATATGGGATTCTGAAGAATACGAAATTTATCAAGCTTCGTCCGTGGCAGGAAGCCCTCAAGGAATACTTGGCATGAAGGGAATAATATTATCTGGTGGATCTGGCACGCGGCTGTATCCGTTAACTAAAGTCACGAGCAAACAGTTGCTACCAGTTTACAACAAGCCCATGATCATGTATCCGCTTGAGATTTTACTCAAAGCTGGGATTAAAGAGATTTTAATTATCGTGGCCCCAGATCATGCCGGGGATTATCTCAAACTTTTAGGATCAGGCAAAGAGTTTGGCGCCAGGTTTGCTTACGAAATTCAGGATCGGCCCGAAGGCTTGGCTATGGCCTTTTTGATCGGTGAACATTTCATTGAAAATGATAATGTCTGCATGATTTTAGGGGATAACATTTTTGAAGATGATATTTCGGAGACAATTAAGAATTTTAAAAAAGGCGGGCATATTTTCGCGAAAAAAGTTCCAGATCCAGAAAGATTCGGCCAAGTAAAATTTGACGAGCAAATGAACGCGGTGCAGATTGAAGAGAAACCCAAAGAAAAAATTTCCGATTTTGCCATCACCGGTTTATATGTTTACGATTCTCGCGTGGTGGCGGCTGCGAAGGTCGCGAAACCGTCAGCCAGAGGCGAACTAGAGATTACGGAACTGCATAATTGGTATCTAAAGAAAAACGAGTTGAAGGTAGACGTGCTTCAGGGTGAGTGGATTGATGCCGGAACATTTGAAGCCTTGTTTAAAGCCACCGAACTTGCGAGAAAAAAATCTCAAAAATAAATGCGAAATTTGTTTAACGAGCAGAAACAAAAATTTTTCTCCACCCTGATCGTGACTTTGGGCGCGCTTTTAGGGTTTGAGGCGCTATCGTACATCATTGGGATTTACCAGCTGCGTGGCAGTCTCTATGTCGCGTTTTATGTTTACGCCTTTCATATTTTCTGGCTGACTTTCATATTTGACCTGCATTTGAAAAAGCGTGGAGTTGTGGCTTTTGCGAGACTCAATCACACGGGTCTGAAAATGTTTTGGGAAGCCTTCAAAGCCCGTTTGGCCCATCTTCGGCACTGGCCGTATTTACGACACTATCAAAACTACCTGGTTTTGCCAGGACTGATTTATTGGTCGACCGTGATCTTGATGATGCTGAATCCGTTCCAGTCTGCGCTAAAAGGATTTCTCGCGCTTAGTTCGACGATTGCGCTTAGTGTCGCGTACTGGTACATGAAGGAACACGTCAGCCGAAAATTGGAACATCGTGATCATTGGATCAAAGTTTTGTCACTCGTAAAATTATATACCGGATTTTTGGTTTATTCGGCAACGATCGGTGTCGCGATTTATTATGGTTTTGGAATAGATTTTTTGCTTGCCGCGATTTTTACTCTGACTTTTTTACTGCTTTATCAAGCCTTGTTTCAGCACCGGTTGCTTAATTTTAACATTTTTCTTTGGATCTTGGGGATTGCGGCCATCCAAGCTGTGGTTGCTTTATGGGTTTATGAAAACTGGAATTCAGAATATTTCACAGCAGGTTTGGTAATGTTAGCCGCCTACAATACCATGTGGGGAATCTTACATCATTATCTGGAACAGACGCTGACTCGTAAGGTCGTTTTTGAATATTTGCTCATGGCCGTGTTTATCGTGTCCTTTCTGTTCGCCAGCCACAACTTCAATCAAAGAATCATCTAGAGCCAATTAGCAAAGAGGTTAACTGCCACAATGAGCAGGAGAACCAGGATGTGGGGGAGGGAGTTGATGCCCTCTCTTTTAATTTTGGCGCGATGGATAATGATCGCATCGATGATGAGGAAGATCATATAGAGGCTGGCGAAAACCCCAAAGACGATTCGTAAGGTTTTAATGACATTAGCTTCTTTGCTCACAGGAATTTGTGGAATAGAAACATTAGCGGCGGATACGGGTTCCACATTCACGGGAAAATCTTGCGTGATTTTGGCCCCAGCTTTGTCGCGTGCTTCGATGGTGAGGGTTTGATTTATCAGGTTTTCGTCGCCGTTAAAAGTAAATCGGCCAGTAAATTCACCCGAGATTTTGGTTGGGAGTAGAGTGATGGATTGAGTTTTTAATCTGGCCACAGTCAGAGTGGGTGAGCCTGAAATCACCGTACTCACATCCACCAGAATTTGGCCGGATAAATTCGTGGCTGTAATTTTGGCATCTTTAGAAATTTGTATACTGGATGTCGACCCAGGGGATGCGTTGCTTGTGGCCGGAGGTGGTGGGGGGGGCTGGGCGGTTGCAGTTGAGGTTTGGGATTGATATAACACTCCAAATAAACTTACGGCCGCAATCGTTTCATGATTAGGTTCAAAAGTTCCAGCCACAGTCGCTAGGCCCTGGTCTTCAAATTTTTCATTAACAATATTGGCTCGATGAGTCGGACTGTTCATCCAAGCGCTGACCATTTCATCAGCAGATGTAAAATCCATGGCCAGATTTTCACCCAGCGAAAGATAAGGTTTGTATCCAGCGGTTTCGATTCTTGGCCAAACATAGTTGCCATCAGGGTCAATATGGGCAAAATAACTTCGGGCGAGCATATCATTGGCTTTGGCATGAGCTGCGGTGATCAATTTAGAATTGATAGTCAGAGAACTAAGAAATCGCTGCGTTCGTTCCAAATTGATCTGGCTCATTAATTCCACGGCATCAATGGTGCTGGCGGCATAGGTCACGGCAGTTGGGATCATCAATCTCAAACCCCAAATGACCAAACAAAAAACCGCCAAAGCCTGGGATGTAATAATCCATGGCTTATATTCGTTGATTTCAGATGGGAAGAGGTAGCGTCTGAGTTTCATGCAGGGAAGCTTTAAGATAAGTTTATCTTATACGAATCACTCTTGACAAGATGGTCAAAAAGGAGTATAATATATAGTTTGGATTAAGGCAGCTCGGGGTCCTGCCGTCCCGCTCCCCAAAAGTGCTCGCTGATGCTGCGCGCTTTTGGGGGCCCCACGGGACGTCACCCCTCGCTTGCTGTAATCGCTTTAAATTTTATGCTAACAGAAAATACATCAGAAATTCATAAGCTCTTAAAGCTTGGCGAACATGCCGCCGAGTCGGTTCATCATGTCCCCGCGTCTTTGCCAATTGTAACGCAACACCCTGCGGTTGAAGGCTTAGAGCTAACTGACAAGACTACTGGGCGCGTAAAAACTATGTTTATATATGCGCTAGTTTTTATGGCGGCCTTTGCCGGTTTTTATGCGGTGCTTAATTTTTCCGCGATCACAGCGCAGTTTCAGGGTTGGTTTATAAGACCGCAAGGGGAAGAGATTTTAGGCGAAGATACGGCCGAGTTTTATGCTTGGATTAGTAAATATTATTTTGCCGTAAGCGATCCGAAACTTTTGGATCCGATTAATGATCTGGATAAAGACGGATTAACTAACATGGACGAATTTATTGCCCGCACCAACCCAACGGTCGCTGATTCGGATGGGGATGGTTATGCTGACGGGATTGAATTGATCGCTGGATACAATCCTTGGGGCAGTGGGACTTTAAGTAACGATCAGACTAAATTTGCTGAAAATTTGGATTTGATCACGATTAATAATCGAATCAGCTTTCAAGCGTCGGAAAATCAGGGTGGTGTAGTTTCAGGCGCAGCGGTTTCAAATTATGATTTGGAAAAACCCGGGCAACTAACCATTCCTAGATTAAATTTAAGTGTCCCTTTGATTTGGTCCAAAGATGAGCAAAGCTTTGATGCGGATTTAACCCGCGGTGTAATTCATTATCCGGGAACCGCCCTGCCTGGGGAGTTGGGAGTGATTTATGTGTCTGGGCACTCTTCGGACTACGCCTGGAAACAGCATCCATATCGTAATGTCTTTGCTCAATTGAATTTCTTAAAACCCGGGGATGATATTTTCGTGGAAATTTATGGCGCGGATGGCAAGGTTTTTAACTACCGCTATCAGGTGATCGGCGGTCAGATTTTTAAACCTGATGACCAAGCGCAGTTTATAGACCATTCGGGTTTTAAATTAAACCTGTCGACCTGCTGGCCGATCGGCACGACAGCCAAGCGGCTGGTGGTGGAAGCTAGGCAGGTTGAATTATGACCATTGTCCCTCACTTTGCACAGTCCTGAATTAACAAAGTGAGGGATTGACAAAATGGCGACTTTTTGCTAAAGTATGGAGTCCTAGAAGCTAGGTTTAAGTTTTGGATAGTTTCCAAAATTTGAACGTCGCTTCTCGCATTCCGCGAGAGCCACAACCCCAAGGAGGGGAATAACGATGAAACGAATCGCTTACGCGTTCGTACTCGTTGTGCTATTCCCAATCCTGGGAATAGCACAGGAACTCCCGGTCCCTGATAATCGTTATCAGGGGTACCCGATTTCGATCTCGTGGCCGACCGAGCTTCCCGATCTGCTGGCTTGCCAGAATCAGGAGTATTACGAGCCACTTGATCTCCACCTGACCCAGTACGAAAGTCGGGCCCAGGTGGCTAGGATCAGGGTCCAGGAGCACGATGAGTGCCCTTGGATGTTGACTCGTTACGGTTGGCGCTATATTTTGCGGCCTGCTGGCACGAAAGTGGCAGTGGATGCAATGGGAAGAGATCTGTTTGACGAAGGGTCACCGACTGGCATGAAGTGTGCCAATCCAAGGCCTTTCAGCATTACGATCCCCCCGCCGAGTCCGCCGCCATCGGCAGTAATGCCGCCGATCGTGTTCACGCTCCCACCGAGTCCGTCGCCACCGGCTCCACGTCGATTGGTGATCCCGCCAATCGAACGGCTGATCCAGAAGTCAGCTCCTTCTAAGCCAACCCCAAAACGAGAAGAACACCGGGGATGGTGCGAAGGCAAGACCCGAAACCGGGTCTGTGCCGTGGTGATATTCGCGGCAGGGACTTATCTGGCCTGGCATTACTGGCCAGATGGCGGCCATGTGCAATTGGCAGTTGTGCCCATTGTGCCCATTGTGCCAGCAGTCGAAAAGCCTGGGATTCCAAATCCAGGCGTACCCTAGTAGCGATTCGTGTTTTTGGGAAACGGACGACCATGTCGTCCGTTTCCCTCCTCTTTCTTTTAGTTACGATTTGGGTTATAAATTAATTACAGCCCATGAGTGCTTGAAAGGAACACAATTATGCAATATATGACCAATGTGTCCAAAACCAAAATCGCAAAAATAATCGGTCTGGCTTTGGTATTGGCCGGAATTGTTTCGTTTGTGCCATCCACAAACGCGCAAACTACCTGCACCCCAATTCCGCCCAATGGTCAACCACTTTTAAATATTTGGCCGATTTCTGAATCTGGCAATCCTTGCACGGATTATCCGCTTTTGGCGGTACGAAACGTCACGCAAAATTCCGGGTACAGTTCCAACGCCAGCGGCAATGTTGGTGACACGATTCGGGTTAGACTTTTTGTCCATAATGGCACCGTAGATTTACCTCAAAACGAAGCTTTTAATGTCATGCTGAAAGCGAATGTACCGAGCACGCAAGACTCGGCGATCCTGACCGCGCAAGCTTGGGCTGACAATGCCGCTTTAATTACCAGTGCTACCAAAGGCGGAAATGCGGTGGTCAATATGTCTGGCAATTCTTCTTTGAGTTACATTAGTGGTTCAGGAATTCTTTATGATTACGGACCAAGCAATGCCCGAAGTTTATCTGACAATATTGTGACCACTGGCGCATCAGTTGGCAACATGCGCGGGTGTACGCAGTTTTCTCACCAGATGACGTTTGAATTGAAAATTAATGCCTCCCAAACATCAGGATCGCTTAGTTTGACCAAAAATGTCAGAAATGTCACCCAGAATCAAACGTTTTTTACGAACAGTTCTGGAGCCAATCCTGGCGATCAGGTAGAATTCCAGATGCAGGTTTCAGGAAGCGGCACTGTTTCCAATGTTAATTTTTCGGATACTCTGCCAAGCCGATTAAATTATGTGAATAATTCTTTGACCGTTGATGGCGTTCAAACCGGAAGTAATTTGAACAATTTAAATTTGGGCAATTTTAGTGCCAATCAAACCAAAACCGTGGTCTTGCGAGCCAATGTTTCTGATTCTTCACAATTTAGTTCTGGCGCAACCACTCTGACGAACACAGCTTTCGTGAGTTCTTCCAGCAATTCCGCCAATGCTTTGGCTTCCGTGATTGTGAATCAAACCTCGGTTATAGGCAACGCTTCGCTAAGTTTAACCAAAGAAGTTCGGAATCTTAGCACCGGGGTTTATTTTTCCAATTCTGTTAATGCTTCCAATAATGATTTGCTCCAATTCCGGCTGACTGTTCGCAACAATAGCTTCTCAACTTACGTTAATAACGTCCGGCTGACTGATTATTTGCCATCCGGGTTAAGTTATGTGGCGAATACTTTTGTGGATGACGCCGGCGCTTCTTCTGGCAACCTGTTTTCCGGGACGCAAGATTTGGGCAATCTGTTTCCAAGCCAGTCGCGGACCTTGACCTTTGACGCCAGAGTCAATTCGACTACTAACCAGTACTTAACCAACAGCGCTTCGGCATCAGCTGATAATGCCAGTACTGTTAACGCTACGGCCACTGTTTATCTTTCCCAAGTTTTAGGAACCAATGTGAATGTGAGTTTAAGCAAGCGGGCATACAACCAAACCCGCAATGTGGATGCGACCCAAATTACAGCCCAATCGGGAGATATCATTGTCTATACTTTGTTAGTGTCCAACAGTGGGAACGCGCCATCTTACAACTTCGTTATCCAAGACGATTTGACCGACGTTTTGCAATTATCCCAGCTGCAAAGTTTTGGCGATGCCGCCTTCAACCTGGGAAGCCTAAGTTTAAGCTGGCCCCAAATGACAATTCCCGCCAATGGCAGAATTGAAAAAAGTTTTAGCGTCCAAGTGAATTCCAGTGCTCCCACAGGCACTGATAATGTCATGACCAATACTTATGGCAATACTGTTAATGTCAACGTTAATAAGCCAACCGTGGCCGGCGTGTACTACCCACCGAAAACGGGAACGACGTTGAATCTAACCTTGGGCTTGGCAATGCTTACTGCAGTTTCGTTTTTTGCTTACCGAAATCGAAAAAAGGTTATGGGGATAATTGGTTTCTAAATCCTCCGAAAGCCACAAAACCATCAGAGTTGCGGATCTTTTTATGGTTAACTATGATGTAATTAACCATAAAAATCCAAACAAAAAACCGAATTTACTTATCGGTTTTTTGTTTATTAAGATCCAAACATCATGGCCAATGGCGGGAAAATTTTAGTCACTGGTGGCGCGGGATACATCGGTTCGCATACAGTGAAGCTTTTGCAATCCTTGGGTTTGGATGTGATTGTTTTGGATGACCTGTCCACTGGCCGCAGTGATCGGGTCAGTTGTCCGCTGATCGTGGGCTCCCTTGCTGATCGAAAACTTTTAAAAAAAATATTTCATGAACATGTAATTGACGCGGTCATTCATTTTGCAGGATCGATCATCGTGGAAGAATCGGTCCAGTTTCCAGATAAATATTTTGAGAATAATGTTTCCAATGGTTTGAATTTGCTGGATGTCATGGTCGAGAATAATGTCAAGAAAATAATTTTTTCTTCCAGCGCGGCGGTTTATGGCGAGCCGCACTACGTGCCGGTGGATGAAGAGCACCCGAAAAAACCAGTTAATCCTTACGGCGAAACCAAATGGGTTTTTGAAAAAATTCTGCGTTGGTACGCCCAAGGCCATGGGCTCTCATCTGTGAGTTTGCGCTATTTTAACGCCGCCGGAGCCAGTCTTGATGCCAGTCTCGGCGAAGACGCGCCGGTAGTGACGCATTTAATTTCCAAAGTTTTACGCGTGGCCGCCAGACAAGAGCCGGTTGTGAAAATTTTTGGCAATGATTATAAAACCCCAGACGGTACGTGTCTGCGGGATTATATTCACGTGGAGGATTTAGCCCTAGCTCATCATTTAGCTCTAGATAAACTTAAGGCCGATTCCGGGGTATTTTATTATAATGTTGGTACCGGGCAAGGTCGAAGCGTGGCCGAAGTCGTGAACACTTGCGTGGAAATTACGGAAAAAATGATCCCAATCGAATACGCGCCAAGACGCCCCGGCGATCCGGCAGTGTTAGTTGCTGATCCGACCAAAATTAAGACAGAACTGGGATTTGTGACCAAATATTCGGACCTAGAAACAATTATCCGAACCGCGTGGGTTTGGCACAAAAAGCTTGTGCGTCACTAAAATCGCCAGAATGGCGATTTTTTGATATGCTTTGATTATGTCATTTTACATTTTTGCGTGGATTTCGTTGTTCGCTTGGTCGCTTGCCGAGGTCTTTGAGAAGCTGACCATCAAACATCTCATCAAAAACCCCTGGTTGTTTAGTTTCCTGGCGAATGTCATATCTTTAATATTTTTTACCATAATTTTAGGATTCAAGGGCTTCGGATCAGTTAGCGCATGGTCCGATATTTTATATGCTTCAATTTTTTGGACGCTCGGTAACATTTTTTTCTTTTTGGCGCTTTACTATGTTGATGTTTCCGTGTTGTCGCCATCATTCAATCTCAAAACCGCCTTCGCCTTGCTCTTAGGAATTTTATTTTTAGGTGAAACAGTGACGGGCCAGCAGTGGGTTCTGATTGCTGTAATTTTTATTTCAAGTATTTTCGTCTGCTACGATGAGAATTTAAAATTCCGTACTTTTTTGAGCAAACCAATGATGTTTGTTTTTTTTCTGATGTCGGTATTGGCCATTAGCAATTTATTTATGAATCGCGCGCTTCAGCACAACGATTTTTGGTTGGTGACTTTTTGGATTCAATTTTTCACAACGCTGATGCTTTTGCCAACTATTGCGCTATTCAAGAATGAAATACGAACAGTTGGTTTGAAGCAAATCGGTGTGGTTATGCTGATTACCATAATTACGACCCTGGCCATGCTAACCCAGGTCAAGGCATTTACTTCCGAAATTGGAATTCCGAATGTTATTATTAGTATTCCACTATCAATGATATTGGCAATGGTGATTTCTTTCTTTGCACCGCAACTTTTAGAGAAGAATTCCTATAAAATTTATGCCCTACGGTTTATTGCGGCTGTTGTGATGTTCGCCGCCGCAATAAAACTTTCTTTGTAATCAATTTTGTGGTATAATTAAGACTCAAATTAACCTGATTTTCGAAAAAAAGATTTAATGATTAAACTTTCAGTCATTATTCCAGCCCACAACGAGGAAAAGCGCATTGAACGGACCTTACTTGATGTGGATAGTTATTTGGAAAAACAGAATTATGAATACGAAATCATTGTGGTTGACAATGCCAGTATTGATAAAACTTTTGAAGAAGTAAAAAAACTTGAAACCACCACTGTTCAGAACGCTAAAGTAATTAAACAGCCGATCGTGGGTAAGGGGGCGGCCGTTAAACTGGGAGTGGAACAGGCGCAGGGGGAATTCGTGATGTTTATGGATGCCGATAACGCCACCCCCATTTCTCAAATTGAAACATTTTGGCCATTTTTAGAACAGGGAATGGAAGTCGTGATCGGGGACAGGTATATGGATGATACGCATCGTGCGAAGCAACCCTGGTACCGAACTGTGCTTTCCCGAGGTAGCAACCTCTTGATTCAGTTGGTACTAGTTCCGCATATCAATGATACCCAAGCCGGATTCAAAGCATTTAAAGCTACCGCCGCCAAAGCAATATTTAGTCATCTAACGATCAACGGATTTGCATTTGATATGGAATTGTTGGCCATTGCCCTTAAATTAAGCTTTCGAATCAAAGCGGTTTCTATAACTCGTGAAGAACATGGCGGGAGTACTGTACCTCCAAGCGCTTTCATCCAATCCTTACGCGATCTGTTTATTATTAAATGGAACTCGTTAATTGGCAAATATTCTACTAAATGAGATTCAGGTTTCCGATTAAATATAGAAAAATTCTCGGCAGCCTACTTCTGCCAGTTTTTTTACTTGCGCCGTTGTTGCCCAACAAAATGATGCAAAACGAACCGAATATCCCTATTACTTTCCAAATCAAAAATTTCACAGATAACCAGAAAATTTTCGATCGCTATGGTTTGGAAACACAGGCGTTATTTCAAAATATTTTCAAAGCTAGAGTTTCAGATTCTGTCTTTAAGTCAATGCAACGCGATCCCAAGATTGCATACGCGGAAGAAGATCAGCGCGTCCACGCTTCAGTAATTGTGACTTCTGATCCGTTTTTTACGACCGACGCCATCGTCGAGGATAAACAATGGTATTTGGCAAAAACCCAAGTGCCATTGGCCTGGGACTATACCCAAGGTACCAACAATGTGACTGTCGCAATCATAGATACGGGCATTCACAGAAGTCATGTTGAATTAAATGACGGACGGATCATTGATGGGTTTGATGTCATGATCAATCGTCCTATTCCGCTAAATTTTGATTCCGACGACAACGGACATGGCACAGCGGTGGCCGGTGTTATCGGCGCCATACCTAACAATAATCGCGGGATTGCGGGGATCAACTGGCAAGTCAAACTTATGCCGGTTAAAGCCTTGGGCGCGGATGGGACTGGGGATACATCAAACGTGGCCGCAGCCATTGTTTGGGCGACGGATCATCAAGCTAATATTATTAATTTAAGCCTTGGTGGCCCTGGATTTGGCGGTAACATGACCTTAAGTAATGCCATTACCTACGCTTATGATCGTGGCGTGTTAATCGTGGCCGCGGCTGGGAATGACCAGGCGGATAAAGGGCAAAATCTAGACGCGACACCGACTTACCCTGTTTGTGGAGACAATGGTAAAAATATGGTCTTGGGTGTGGCTGCAACTGACATTAACGATCAAAAAACTTCCTTTTCAAATTTCGGGTCTTTGTGCATCGATATTTCCGCGCCCGGCAAAAGAATTCTGTCTACCGCTTTTCTGCCCTCCAGTCCTTCCAATAATCTACTAATTTATGGCTCCGGGACATCATTGGCTACACCCATAGTCTCAGGCGTGGCGGCGCTGATCAAATCAACTAATCCCAATCTATCGAACGTCGAAATTCGGGAAAAATTGATTCGAACAACTGATAGCATTGATTGGTTAAATCAAACATCTTGTCTGGGAGGAAGTTGCAACGGTTTTTTGGGTAGCGGCCGAATTAACGCCCTTTCAACGATAGCCCCACCTCCGTTAGCTGATGGCAGCTTAATTCGGTCACCTTACACCGGCGAGATTTATCTTATTTCGAATAACGCCAAACGCCCAATTTCGAATTTTGTGTTTGCCCAAAGAGGATTCAGACAGGAAAATATTATAACTGCAGCTAATAATCAGTTAGTCAGTTATCCCACAGCCACACCATTGCCACCGCTTGACACAACACTCATTAAATCCGAAAATTACGATGAGGTTTTTGTTGTGGTTTCGGGGATGAAACGTCCATTGACTTATCTCGTCTTTATATCTAGGGGCTATAATTTCGCCAATATTAAAATTTTGCCCCAAAGTGAAATTGACAATTTACCAACTGGAGAATGGTACGAGCCGCCAGACCAAACCATGGTTTTAGTTTTAGGAGATCCAACTGTTTACGTCATAGACAAGGGGACAAGACGAGCAGTGACATTTTTCGTCTTCCAGCAAAGAAACCTGTCGTTTAGTAAAGTAATCAATGTCACTCCTGACGAATTCAGTCACATTCCACAGTCCCATGATTCGTACTGGCTCTCACCGCTTGACCAAACTCTGGTAAAATTAGTGGATGAGCCAAGCGTTTATGTAATTGAAAATGGGACGAAAAGACTTCTGTCATTGAATGTATTTGTCAGCCGCGGGTACGATTTTCGAAACGTTGTGACTTTGCCTAAGGTTGAAATGGATGTGATTGCGGCAGGGATGCCGATTGAATCATGATAATTAATTAAAACATTTTGCGAGCAACAAGCACAAAAATTTTAGCAATCATTGTCGCTGCCGGATTAGTTGGACCGGTAATTTCTCTTGCGCAAAATTCTATTGACCCTGCTTTCAACCCGGGACTGATTATTCCTGATGAAGCTTTTGCGGATGTGGGAACCTTTGGCTCCGCAGAGGGCATCCAGAGATTTTTGGAACAGAAGGGTTCGGTTCTGGCTAACACCACTCCGGAGTTTTTGGTTAAACTCAAAGAACCAGACACCCTAACTAAGGTGGCCTTAGAGGATATCCAACCCAACTTAACTAGACTTCGAACCGCAGCGGAGTTAATTTATGACGCAGGTACCAAATGGGGTCTTAATCCCCAGGTGCTTTTGGTCATGCTCCAAAAGGAACAAAGTTTGATTAACGGTACCTTTAGTTCGGACGCGGATTTACAGCGCGCGCTTGATCGCGCGGTTGGCTTTGGTTGTCCTGATTATGAAGGGTGTGGGGATATTTTTTTAGGCTTTTACCGTCAAATATTCGGGACATTTGACTCAAGCGGCAGTCGATGGCTGGGAGCGGCAGCGTCGCTGATGCGTTCGTTTCGAGCGGAAATTGATGGAGTCCGAGTCGGGCGGGGCCCAATGGTGGACTCTGCCACAAGGACATTTGGTCGGCCGGTCGTCCGAACCGCACGTAAAGGTGACACGATTATTTTAGATAATACGCCCAATGGCTACATCGGTGTCGCCAATCAACAATCGGTCACTTTGGGTAATTTTGCCACAGCCGCGCTTTATCGCTATACGCCACACGTTTTTAACGGCAATTATAATTTTTGGAAATTTTATTCGACGTGGTTTAAGTATCCGAACGGCACCGTGATCCAGAAAGTGGGTGAGATTATTCAGTATGTTGTTGACAATGGCACCAAGCGGCCGTTTTCAGCGTTTGTCGCAACACAAAGAGGGATTAAGTTAGATAACGTGATTCTGGTTTCGCCAACCGAATTTGATTCGTATTTAACCGAAAAACCTATGCCGCCGACTGATGGGACTTTGATCAAGGGAGACATGGATGCCACAGTGTTCTTAGTCGGTGATTCAACCAAGCATCCAATTTCGGGACCGGTTTTCCTACAGCGTAAGCTGTCGTTTGCCAAGGTCATCACCCTGCCGCAAGCGGAGGTGGATTCTTACAGCCTCGGAAGCTTTGAAGCACCGCTTGACCAAACTTTGATTGTTGCCGAGACTGATGCCACGGTTTATATCATTGACACCGGACTGAAACGACCGATTTCAGGCGCAATTTTCAAAGCCCGTGGTTTGTCATTTGCGAAGATCATGAAATTGTCCGACACGGAAGTTGTGAGTCTTCCCACCGGGCCGTTTTTAACTCCCCCGGAAAAAGTCGCGATCAAGACCGCCAATGATCCGACAATCTGGTGGTTTCGAGATAATCTTAAGCGTCAAGTCTCGGCATTTGTATATAAGCAACGCGGTGTAAATACTTTCCCGCATCTGGTTTTGTCGGATCAAGAAATACTTTCCATTCCAACCGGAAATAATTTTCCGCCAGCAGACGGAACCGTGTTTAAGGGTGATGCCACAAGTGCCATCTATAAAATGGAAAACGGTCTGAAGCGTCTGCTTACCGCCGCGGCCTACAAGCGATTAGGTTACCCACGAGCCACCGTCCTGCCGCAAAACGAGGTTGACCAGTACATGCCTGGGGATGATATTCTGAAATAGTTATATAACAGGTTATATAACCAAAAAAGCGGGATTAATCCCGCTTTTTTATTTGTTTAAAATTCAGTATAATAAAGCAACCATGCTCCATATCGGACGGAATATTTTTAGCCTACTGGTTTCAAGGGTGCTGTCGGCAGTCATCCTGTTTTTAGTTTACACCAGATTGATCCAATATTTAGGTCCCGAGGCGGCAGGTCAATACGGTTTGCTGGCCGCTTTTCTGACGGTGTTTAGTTTTTTCGTGGACTTGGGGATGCAGCAGCTGGTGATTAAAAAGGTTAGTGAAAATCGGACGGAAGCGGGAAAGTACTTGGCTAACTACTTCGGCATCCAGTTTATTTTAGGTTTTGCATTTATGCTTTTAATGGATGCGATAGTTTTGTTTGGCAATTATCCGCCGCTGGTTAAGCACGCTTTATACATCACAGCCACGGGCTTGCTTTTATCTTCTCTGACCATGCCGTTTATGGCGATCATAAATGCGTTTCAGAGATTGTCCATTATCGCGCGGGTGAATTTTATCAATGCCATGATCAATGCCGGGATGATGATTGCCGCCATCCTGATGCGGCGAAATATTTTTTTCCTGGCATTTATTCCAGCCATGGTCTCCATTTTTGATATCATCGTATATTCTTACATTGTTCACAAAAAATTTACCTCATTTAAATTTTCTTTTGACAGGATTTTCCTCAAGCAGCTTTTGATCTGGAATACGCCGTTTATGCTGTTGACCATTTTCAGCATTTATAACCGGATTGACACTTTAATTTTGCCTCATTTACGAGGCTATATTGAGAACGGTTATTACACTGCGGTGTATAAATTTTGGGACACTTTGGCGTTCGTACCCGCGGTGGTGGCCGCATCGCTCTATCCGTATTTCGCGGAAAAAGTTCCAACCGGTGATCTGGCAGAGGTGAAGAAAGTTCTAATCACGTATACGCGCTATATGGTTGCGTTGGCGGTGCCCATAACTATTGGTGCATATTTGCTGGCCTTAAGATTAACTGTCAGCTTTTTCGGACAAGATTTTGCGCCAGCCGCGCCAGCCTTGTGGCTTTTGGTCGCTGCCGTATCATTATTAATTGTTTATGTCCCGGTTAACGCGCTAATTATTTCGCAGCGAACAAAATTTGCCGCGATGATCACCGGGGTCAATTTGGCGTTTAATATTGGTTTAAATTTGCTCTTGATTCCCAAATTCGGGTTTGTGGTAGCCGCAGTAATTACTTTGTTTTCCGAACTGATTCAATTGATTGGCTATACATTTGTCGTGCAGACGCAAATCGTCTCGTTTCCGTATTTTAAAAATTTCATAAAACCAGTGATTGCCGGATTAGTGATGGGAGTTATTATTTATCTACTCCGAGCACAGAATCTATGGCTATTGATTGCTTTGGGAGCTGTGGTTTATTTGGCTAGCTTAGCGGCTTTGAGGTTTTTCCAAAAAGAGGATCAGGAACTTTTATCGGCATCAATTAATTTCCGAAAGAAATTTGAAGTATGAAAATTGGTGTTGAAGCTGAAAGGGCGAATTTGCCAAACCCGACCGGGGTCGAGCGATACGCCGCGGAACTGATCAAGAATTTTGCGAGGCTGGATTCGTATAATGAATACGTTCTATATTTCCGCACCAAGCCGCAACAGTGGTTTTATGACTTACCCAAAAATTTTTCTATCAAAGTCATCCCATTTCCCAAATTTTGGACCCAATTGCGCCTTTCATGGGAAATGATCATCCATCCCGTGGATGTCTTATTTATTCCGGCTTCGGCCCTGCCGCTATGGCATCCTAAGAAATCTGTCGTCACATTCCATGATGTGGCGTGGAGGATTTATCCGCAGACTTTTATGCCTATAATGAGGCGATATTTGGAATGGTCAAGTCGTTTTGCGGTCAAAAGCGCTAATCAGATTTTAGCAGTCTCGCAGGTTACCAAAGATGATTTAATAAAATTTTATCAGGCCGATCCCAATAAGATTACGGTCACGCATCTGGGTTTAGACTCGACCTTTCAACCCAAAAAATACGAAGAAGTGCAGCCGGTTTTGGATAAATACGATCTTGTCTACCAGAAATATGTTTTATTTGTAGGCTCGATCCAGCCGCGAAAGAATATTATTCGTTTGGTGGAAGGGTATCAAAAAATTAAGCAAGCAAATCATGTGGAAGAAAAATTGGTCATCGCCGGAGGCCGGGGATGGCTTTGGGAACCGATTTTGAAAAAGATTAAAATGGTGGGGTTAGATGGTTCCACCAAGTATTTAGACTATGTGAAACAAGAGGATCTGCCATACTTGATTGCCGGCGCTAAACTTCTGACCCTGACTTCATTATACGAAGGATTTGGCCTGCCGCCGCTTGAGGCCATGGCTTCCGGGGTGCCGGTGCTTGTGTCTAATGTGTCATCCTTGCCCGAAGTCGTGGGGGATGCGGGCCGATTGGTTGATCCGAATTCCGTGGATGACATAGCCGCGGGATTACTTGAGGTTTTGACCAATCGCAATGTGCAAAATGAGATGATTAAAAAAGGGCTTGAGCGATCAAAGCAGTTTACTTGGGAGGCTACTGCTCGAAAAACGCTGGAGATTTTTAATAGTTTATGAAAGAATTACTGATCAGCATTTTCACAATTTCTTCTATTGTCAGTTTTTGGCAATTCTTGAGAGGAAGGGTTAGGCTCTCGCCCTTGTGGCTCATGTTGTCAGTGTGGTTTCTAGCTGTTGCGATTTCGCAGCTGCGTCTGTCAACATTAGAACTTGTCTGGACTGGAAAATTTTGGTACTTAATCGTTATTTCCTTGGCAAGTTTTGTTTTAGGTGTATTGGTTTTTGATAAAGTTTGGGCAAAGTATCCATGGTGGATTAAAGCCAAATTTTTGATTCGGGAACATTTTTCCGAACAAAAATTAAGATGGTTGATATATTTTTTGTTTGGAGTATCTTTGGGGGCGTTATTTCTTTTTTACCAAAAAGCCGAAAATTTTCCGCTTTTAGCACCTGACCCCGATGCTTTTCGATTTGTCGCTGACGAACAAGTACCTGGATTGATCAACTATTGCGCGCAATTGGCCCGGATTTTTATCCCATTGTCTTTCTTTCTGTTTTTCTATCAGGGATTTTCTTTCCGCAAACATTGGGACATGGTTGCCATTTGTTTGATTGGCATATGGTTTTTGATTTTATTTGCTTCACGTACCCAAATATTTTTTATTGACCTGTGGGTCATGACATTATATTTATTGATGCGCAAACCAAACTGGCGGCAGGCTTTAAAGTTTTATCCGTTCTTTCTGTTAGTTTCAATTATCGTTTTGGCCGCAGTGCCGTTAATTAGGCAATATCGAAGCTACGGACCGGATTATTTGGGTAGCATCACGGGCATTGATACCTCGCATTATAATAAACTGCAAAAAGCTCTGGTCCCGATTTATGTTGGCGTGTCGTTTAACCAGCAAGCCTTGCTTCACGCCTGGCAGTACTACGAAACGCATCCAATTCAGCAAGGCCGGGTTTCGCTTGATCCATTTACAAATATTTTGGGATTGGATCAATTTAAGTCCGATTATGATTTAGGCGCGATTTTCTATTCTTGGTGGAACACAGGAACCTACTTATTTCCATTTGTCCAGGATTTTGGTGAAGTGGCTTTTTATATCATTCCATTTTTGATCGGAGGAATCCTGACTCTTGTTTGGAAATATTGGCAAACTCATCCAAACTTTTTGTCTATCAATTTGTATGCGTACGCCATGTTTTTTATGGTCATGACGGTTTACTTGTCTTTCACGGTCCGAGCCGAGATGTATCTCGATCTGGCTTTACTATTTGTTAGTAATTTATTTATCATCCATGAAAGTTAGCGTCATCAATGTCGTTTATAATACCAAGAAGTGGATGAAGTTGAGTTTCGATGCCGTATTCGCCCAAACTCATAAAGATTTGGAAGTCTTCGCCGTAATTTGCGCGAACGATGACGGGGGCAAGGAATTCTTACAGCAAAACTATCCGAATGTAAAAATTTTGGATCCTGGGAAAAACCTAGGGTTTGCCGGCGGCAACAATTTGGCTATCAAGGGATCTAACGGCGAATTTATTCAGTTGGTAAATCCAGATTTAATCATGGAGCCAAATTACATTGAAGAAATGTTAAAAGCTTTTCAGGATTCAAAAGTTGCGGCTGCAACCGGGAAACTTTTACGTTATGATTTTGAAAAGCACGAAAAAACTAAGATCATTGATACTACGGGCGTGATCATGTCTTCGTCAGGTCGAGCTCGAGATCGGGGACAGAATGAACCTGACGCCGGACAATTTGATACTCAAACCGATGTGTTTGGAGTATCAGGCGCCGGACCCATGTATCGAAAGTCAGCGTTAGAAAAAATCAAATATCAACAGGAATATTTTGATGAGGACTTCATGGCTTACTGGGAAGATGTAGATTTATCTTGGCGGCTGAATAATTCTAGGTACGTACATAGGTATGTACCTAATGCAGTGGCCTTCCATGGTCGCACCGCCGGACAGTCTCAAGGTGGATATTCGCATTTGTTTAAATTTATCCAACATCATCAAAAACTTTCGTCACAGGTTTTGCGTTTGAATTACAAAAATCATATTTTGATGTATCTGAAAAATGCCAGACACGTTTGGCATCCGGCATTTATTTTGCGCGAGCTTGTCATGTTCGGATATATTTTGATTTTTGAAACGAGTACCTTGAAAGTTGTGCCAGAGTTATTCCGCCAGATCCCGAAAATTTGGACAAAAAGAAAAGCCGCACTTTCACGCTGATGCGGCGGTGACAGGATCAATGGCAGCTTCGTTTGTGGAGCGGCGCTCTCTTAGCTCTTTGAGCGCCTCGCGTGTGGCGATGCTTGCCTCCTGATCGCGTTTCTTCTTTTCCGCGATGGCTATCTTGGCTCGCTCCTTTAGTGCTTGGAGCCGCGCCACGATCCGCCCGACCTTGCCCGGAAAACACTCCTGAAGAGTCGGGTCTGACCAGTAGCCCTCTAGGAACTCATTGGCGGCATCCAGTTGGTCAGGGTAAAAGGCCCAGTTCGTTGCGATACGAACATGATCTTCACCGATCTTGTCAATCAGTTCTCCCAACGCCAAGGTCATGAGTACGTTTTTGTTGATACTAGCCATTATATCCATGTCCTCCAAATTCAGGTTGTCGAATTGACTAATACTAGCATTAATCCTTAAGATTTGCAATACTTTAGCTTATGGATTTATCCGTCACCATCGTTACATATCGGGAAAAAGATCTGCTTCGGAAATGTTTGCAGTCGGTGTTTGGATCCCAAACTTTGTTTAAGTTTGAGGTCCTGATCTCTGACTGTGATTCCCAAGACGGCAGTGTGGAGATGGTTCGATCAGAGTTCCTACAAGCCAAAGTTTTGGATAACCAGAAAAATCTTGGATTTTCCAAAGGCAACAATGTCGCAATCAGGCAGGCGAGCGGCCGGCTGGTTTTATTGCTGAATGCCGACACAGAAGTTAAACCGGACACTTTTGATCGGTCCATCAAATATATGGACGCCCATCCAGAAGTCGGGGCCATGGGATGTAAGGTAATACTTCCTGATGGCCGTTTAGATCCATCAGCCCGCCGGAAATTTCCAAACCCAGTGAATACCTTTTTGCGATTATTTGGCTTGAGAAAATTCAGCGACTATAACATCACTGGACCAATTGATCAAGAAATGGAAGTAGATGCTATCATGGGCGCTTATTTTCTGATCAGAAAGTCAGTGATCGATCAAATCGGACTTTTGGATGAAGAATTTTTTATGTACGGCGAGGACTTGGATTGGTGCTGGCGGATTAAAGAAGCCGGACATAAAGTTATGTATTACCCCAAAGCGGAAGTCACGCATTATAAATATGGCGCTTCCAAGACTATCCCATTTCTTACGATCAAAAGGGCGCACATGGCCATGAAGATTTTTTATCGTAAGCACTATGCGCCAAAAAATATTTGGCTTTTTAATCAATTCGTTTATTTGGGAATAACCTTGCGAATGTACTTGGTCCTAATAGTTAATATCTTTCGCAAAAAAAAGACAGTCCACTGACAGGCAATGGACCGAAGAAAGGTGAGGCCGGCTCCTACGGAGACGCGGCCCCGGTCGTAAACCTTTCAAGGAGAACGAGATCGGGAGTTGAGGATTTTTTGCATCATGCCTCCACGGGTTTCCAGGGGGGTTGGCCCTGGCGAACGAGGTCGGTAAGCCTCGTCCTAGCAGTTGGTGAGACCGCTAGATTACTGGATCACCTCCTCGATAGATCCGAGAAGCTTGATGCGAAGCTTGTGAGGAATCCTCATCGCCACCTCCGTAAGTAGAACGTTGGTCTTAGACGAAGCCGACGTTGCTGTCTTTTGAACCAGCCGGCTCGCCAACGAAGCGAACGGTTCGTGTATTTTATACATCCTCCTCTCTGTACTGCGAAGTTGCTTGCATTATAATTTAAAGAGTTAATATCTGTCAAAAACTGTCAATGGCTATCAATGATTTTACTTTTTACTTAGATTTCGCTATATTTTAACTCTATGGACAATCAAACTGAATCAAATTTAAGTCCCAAGCAAATCAGGTCATACGCCATCATCGCGATTTTATTTGTCGCGACTTTTGGTTTGGGTTTCGTTACTGGCGAAGGCCGGATTAAAATCGCCAAAAACGGCAAAATTGAAATCACGAGAGGCGATATCCCGAATACTTCTGCTGATTATTCGCTGCTTTGGAATGCGTTGGACGCGCTAAATGCCAAATATGTGGATCGGCCGCTGGATCAGCAGAAACTGCTGTATGGAGCTGTCTCCGGACTCGTTTCCGCGACCGGCGATCCTTATACGGTTTTTTTCAACCCCGAAGAGGCCAAAAAATTTACCGAACAACTGCGCGGCTCGTTTGAAGGGATTGGCATGGAAGTGGGGAAAAAAGACAACCAGATTGTCGTGGTGGCTCCTTTGGATGACACTCCGGCTGACCGGGCTGGAATTTTGGCTGGGGATATAGTTTTGGCCATTGACAATGCGAGCACAGAAGGCATGAGTATTGACCAGGCTGTGTCAAAAATTCGTGGGCCTTCAGGCACCATCGTGAAGCTGAAAATTTTACACAAAGGTCAAACCCAGTCGCAGGATATTTCCATTAGGCGCGCTAAGATCCTTGTTAAAAGCGTTAAGTTTGAAACTAAACAGATTGACAACAAAAAAATCGTCGTAGTTAAGATTAATGAATTCGGTGATGATACGAAGGGGTTTTTGGACCAAACCATAGATAAGATCGTGACCGGTAATTACTCTGGCGTGATTCTGGATTTGCGCAACAATCCTGGAGGTTAT